>Ga0209711_10001590_pt1 | contig 21777 bp, 19 predicted proteins | sample ArcticOcean_MG_C_7_FD_187441 | JGI IMG/M metagenome (GOLD analysis project Ga0209711, IMG submission 187441) | Marine microbial communities from western Arctic Ocean - ArcticOcean_MG_CB11_88 (SPAdes) (version 2) | ecosystem: Environmental > Aquatic > Marine > Oceanic | place: Arctic Ocean...
GGCGGATGCCCAAGTTTTCCTCGCCCGCCTTACTTCAATCGAACAGACCGCCGGTCGTTTACCCAGCGCCTGGAAATATGTCCTGCCTACCGAAGCCCAATGGGAATATGCCTGCCGGGCCGGTACGACTACTGCATACTCGTGGGGGAATGATATTAATTCCTCCCGGGCCAATTACAACTGGGATGGCGGGTCGAACGATGGTAACGATTCGAAGCAAACCGTCGATGTCGGCCAATTTTCTGCCAACTCTTGGGGCTTCTTTGATATGCAGGGAAATGTCTGGGAATGGAGCAGTGATTGGAAAGCGAACTATCCCGGGGGTGCACAGACGGATCCCGAGGGTCCTGCATCGGGCTCGTACCGGGTCTTCCGGGGCGGTTCCTGGAGCAATGCCGGTCTGGTCCTGCGTTCGGCTAAACGCTTCCGCTACAACCCGAGCGCTCGGCTCAACGACCTTGGCTTCCGTGTTGGTTTCCAACCAGTCCAGCCAGATGAAATGAATCCCGAACTGGAATTGTTCGGGGGAGCCAGTATCACGCGTGAAGCCGGGCAAGCCTGGGCGGAGCCAGGCGCAGCGGGGCACGATGCGCGGGACGGAAATTTGACCGCTTCCATCACCGTCACCGGTACGGTGGATATGAACTCGACGGGCACCTACATTTTAACTTACTCCGTGGCGGATGCTGCGGGGAATGAGGCCAATGCGAGCCGTACTGTCACGGTGGTGGGGAATCGTAGTGTGGACCTAAACTCCACCGTTGCCTTACCCATGCTCTGGGTACCATCGGGTAGCTTTACGATGGGGAGTCCGACCACGGAAACGGGTAGGCAAGCCGATCGCGAGGACGAGCACAATGTCTCCCTGACAAAAGGATTTTACCTCGGCAAATACGAGGTAACCCAGGCCCAGTACGAAGCGGTAATGACGGGTAATACTGACAGCCTAAGTGCCACGCCGAGCCAATGGCCGAACAACCCGAACCGCCCAGTGGAAAAAGTTTCGTGGGCTGACGCTCAAATCTTCCTTACCCGTTTGAATACCCAGCAATCCGCAAACATACCCGCCGGTTGGGCCTATGTTTTACCGACCGAATCACAATGGGAATATGCCTGCCGGGCAGGGACGAGTAGCGCTTATTCGTGGGGAGATACAATCGCTGGTACCCATGCCAATTACTCGGTGAGTGGCTTAAGCCAAACCCGCGATGTGGGCTACTATGCGGCCAACCCTTGGGGCTTTTTCGATATGCATGGAAATGTGTGGGAGTGGGCCGCGGACAGGTACCAGGCGGCTTATCCCACTGGCAACCCTGTGGTGGATCCAACTGGACCGGCTTCGGTCTCGTATCGGGTCCTACGGGGTGGTTCCTGGTATAGCGACGGGCCGGACCTGCGTTCTGCTAAGCGCTACAACTTCACCCCGAGTCGCCGCAACGACGCCCTTGGCTTCCGTGTTGGTTTCCAAAAGCAATAGCAAGGGAGTAATGGACGGAAGGATGACGGACATGGCGAAAAGAAAGGGCGGAGCGGGACGGGCATGGACCAGAGGGGCGGTAGCCCAAAAGGGCCATGCCAGGCACGCGGAGCCCCGGCGTAATTTCACATAAACTCAAAACTTCCCACTCACTATTTCATTACGAGGGAATCGCCTGTGGCGATCCACTGAGCACAAGTAAGCAGATATTGGTAAGTATGGGGAGAGGGATCGCGTATTGTGATCTAATGAAATAAACTAGATTATTGGCGAATATCATTTAGGTGATCGCTCATCCCAAACTTGTCAGATGATCAGATGGGTGTTAGAAGAAAAATGAATGGGTAGTAATATTGTTGAGTATTGGGTGAGTCGGGACGGGGATAATCTTGGTCCGTATTCTTTGGCTCAGCTTGAAAAGATGCAGAAGAAGGGTGAGTTTGCCGGTGGTGAATTAGTATGTGAAGTGGGTGCGGATCAATGGTCTAGTATTAAAGATGTTCTAGGCGGAGATGATTCAATTCAAGAATTTAAGGATAAATTTGAAGACAGTCCTAAAATTATCATCAAAAAAAGATCTGGTATGTCACTCAATGCAATACTTACTGGGGTTTTATTTTTTCTACTTTTGGTCTGTGGTGGGCTCTATTTATTTGTTCAGTTTCGCATTAATAATTCAATGGTGTCCAATCCTGCTAAGGGGGATGATTCCAATATCGAAGAGCTTATCAAATTGGCGAAGGATGTTCAGCTTTTAGAAGAAAAAGATGGCTTGATGTTGGTCAAAGAATCGAACTCGCTCTTTTCCGGTTGGGCCAAGAGTTATTATTCAAAAGGAGATACAGTGAGTAGCCTAGTTCAGTATAAGGAAGGGAAGGCCATTCAGGGGCACAGTTTGAATAAACTGGGGGGAAGGACTGAAGAGACAACTCTAATGGAGGGAACGGGGCAGGTGGTTCTTTTTTTTGAAGGGGCAGGGAGAAGAATGGAATCGAGTTATCGGGCAGGTGTATTAAATGGCCGGAGGACTCGTTGGTATGAAAGCGGGGAAAAAGAGATAGAGGAGTCTTGGAATGATGGGGAACTTAATGGACAACGACTCGCTTGGGATAAAAATGGACAGAAGGTTGAGCAGGTCTTTTATTTGGATGGTTTGAAGAGTGGACCTTTTTCCTACTGGTCAAAAGATGGGCAAAAATATGATGAGGGAATTCATAAGAATGGAAAACTTGAAGGGAAGAGAATTCAGTGGTCAAGGGATGGCTCGGAGCGATTTGAGGAATTTTATGAAAATGGTGAATTAATTCCTCAAAACCCAACGGAGGAGCCCGAAATGGAAAAAGAGACAGAGGTGGAAATTGAAATCGATCCAGTTTTAGCAAAGTTACTAAGTTTGGCGGGGAAGGATGAGGGTTGGATAAGCAAGGCTCAGTCTACGAGTAAGGTGGTTAATTTTATTATGGAGAGGTTTAAACAGAGCCAAATTCCAGGGCATGAAATATTTGCCGATTTAGCCACTTCATTATTTGAATATGCCAAGCAGGGAGGGAAGGATGAAAAGATGGTGATGAGTGGCTTGGATTGGATTCGAAATCAATGGGGGATTGAAGTTCTTTTCAATGAAGAGGGCTTTGTTTTGAGTGAATTACCCGAGTCAGTGACTTTGGGACCGCTCACTTGGCAACGGGTGGATTATGCTCAGGATTTTCTTGGTTCTTTACAGGGAGAAAGTCGAGACTTGGTGGTGGGTGATTTAGAAGATCTATTTAAATCGGTGGGAGTTAATTTGGGAAGGGAAACAGAATCGATCTCGAAGAAAGTAGAAAGACAAATTTGGGAACAATTCGTTTTAAAAGCGGAGGATGCAAAGAATGCCAATCTTGTCTTGAAGAATGGCGACCTTGTATTCGATGGTTTTGAAACCAAAAAAATGAAGAAGATTGATCCAAGTGGAAATTCAATTTTCGAAACAGTAGAGACAGCAATCTCTTACACATTCTCCCAGACAAAGGCTCAAGGTAAAAAAATCGGACCTTTTCTCAATGTTCTTGATAATGCACGTGCCAAGTTTGAGGAGTTGAAGAACGGAACTTTGAGGATTAGAAAATATACCGACTTGGTAATCTTATCAGATCAATTAACTCCCAACGGCAAAGCCCTCCTTTATCCAAATGTGACCATACAATTTGCAGGATTGGCTCCATTGGGAGACAATACTACCATTCGATTCACCAAGGTCGAACTTGGTGGATTTGTAGAGGAACCGGAATCAAGCATTGAAGGGGCCGGTATGCCATTTTGATTGGCTAGCCCTTCAGTTCGCTTTTTTGGAATTCCACCAGTTCGCCAATTCCTTTTTCAGAAAGAGCGAGTAGTTCATTGAGTTGTTCGCGTGAATAACTCGCCTCTTCTCCGGATGATTGGATTTCCACAAATTTACCGGAACCGGTCATGACTACATTGGCATCCACAGAGGCATCCCTGTCTTCTGGATAGTCAAGGTCAAGGACGCAACGATCATTGTACACTCCTGCACTGATTGCCGCTAAATGATCAAGGATGGGGTCTTCTTTAAGTTTACCCTTTTCTAATAAGCCATTTATGGCAATTCGAGTGGCTAACCATGCACCAGTAATGGAAGCCGTACGAGTGCCTCCATCCGCACGAAGTACATCGCAGTCAATCCAAAGTGTTTTATCTGGAAATTTTTTTAAATCTAATACAGCACGAAGAGAACGACCAATGAGCCGTTGAATTTCGATATTCCTACCATCCTGTTTCCCCTTGCTGATAGGGCGGTCTTTGCGAGTAAGAGTTGAGTAGGGGAGCATGCTGTACTCCGCGGTTAACCATCCACCTCCCACCTTTTGCTGCCGCATCCACCCGGGGACCCGATCCTCGACCATAGCAGAACAGATTACCTGGGTATCTCCAAACGAGCATAGCACCGATCCGTTGGCGTGGGGAGCGATATTAGTTTGGAATGTAACTTGGCGCATTTCATCAATTGCACGACCGGATGGGCGGACAAATACTTGATTGAGTTGCTGGGCAAGAGCGGACTGTTCGGAATTATCAGGTTTCATAAAATTGTAAAGGTTCTGGATTAATGATTTTTGCCCCGATTGGTTCTAAGGCATTAGCAAACCATGTCCGTGCGTCTGGATCGCCATGGTGTAAAAAGATATTTTTGGGGGATAATTTTTCTGCGTACGCGACTAACTGATCCCGGTCAGCATGTCCACTCAAGTCGAATTGTCGTACATTGGCCTGTATCTTTTCGATGTGGTTATACGGTTTAAATTCGAAAGGTGTTCCCTGTTCTGCCTGAAGCAGTTCCCCCCCTGGTGTGCTAGGGTCGCAATATCCAACAAAGAGGATGGAGTTACGATCATCTCCAAGCATTGAGGAGGCCATCACATAGGAAGGAGTGTGTTCGACAAGCATGCCACTACTCACTAGGTAAATGCCCTGCATCGGCAGTTTTCGTCCAGGTTCGAGCTTGCGGGGAAGTGGTCGGGCCCCCAAACTTCTGAGTACTTTACGGTTAAATCGTACTCGATTGGTATTCTTAGAGATCTCGTGAAAGTGATTGACTAGATCCATTCCTAAGCCCGAGCAAAAAACCGGTACTTTAGGTAGTGCATTTCGTTTGAATGCGTCGTCGAGAACGGCGAGCATTTCCTGCATCCGACCGAGTGCAAAGACGGGAATGAGGACCGAACCACCCCGGGATAGAGTTTTTCGGGATTCTTCGAGCAGGTTGACCATTTCCGATTCCCGTTGGCGAGATGGTTCACGTTGTGAGAGGCCACGAGTGGTTTCTGTAACCAGGGTGTCGACTTTTTCCAATAGCGGTTCAGCACCGTCCAAAGTGCGTGTACCATCAAATAGAATATCTCCTGTAAAGAGGATTCTTTCTTTGGGCGTTTTGATTTCAACAGAAACAGCACCTGCCACATGCCCGGCATGGTGAAGCACTACATCTATGGATCGACCGTCCTTTTGTAAGGTGAAAGGACGTTTGATCGAGAGAACTTTCACCCGTTCGTAAAGGGAAGAGAGGTCGCCTCGACCATAAAGGGGGAGTTCAGTCAAATTAAGTTCATTTCGCTGTCTTTTCATTACCGAAATCGAATTGGAGAGCATTCGACGAGCAAGTACAGAACTGGCATAACTCATCAGGACGGGGGCATCCTGATGTTCGCGGGAGAGAATGGGTAAACTGCCGAGATGATCCAGGTGGCAATGGGTCAGGATGATGAAATCGAGTGAATCGCGATCCAATTTAGCATGCCTGGGTATAGAATCTTTTCCCGCATACTTAGGGTGTAATCCCGAATCGATCGCAAAGCGGAAACCACCGACCTCGCAAACCGTGCAATTTGCTCCGATTCCTCCATGAGGGTTCAGGTCTATCAATTTCATGAATGAGCAGGGTCAACCTGAGAATCATCTGGGATATTAAGCTGGAAAGGTTTAATTCGCACATGAATTTTATTATTAAATTCGTCGAGTCCATGAAAAGAACCGGAAGCTTCAGCGGATAAATGGGTCACATGATAACTATTATAGGAAAATGAGTCGCCCGGTCCAATTGTGGGCGTTTCACCGACAATTTTATCTCCCTCCACTACCGTGGTGGTGCCATCGCTATTGCTCAGTATCCATTTTCGTCCCAGAACTGTCACTTTTCGATCACTTAGATTGCAGATGGTAATAAAATAAATGAAGGCATGTAGGTTGATCCCTTTAACCGTAGATTTTTCCTTATGGTGGACTAATTTGTCCAACGATGCTTGTAAGCCTTCGAGTTCTTTACTTTCTTCATTCACAATCTTATTTTAAATTGCTTCTACCATAGCAGGGTTATCAAAAAGACCAATTCTTTTTAAGTAAACTTGAAGAATCTTTAAAAAAAAGTGAAATACGCTTGCACCTACGCCCATAGAATTCAGAAAAGAATGGATGCATAAATACGCATTACTATCGGTTAGCGATAAATCCGGCTTGGTTTCCTTTGCCCGTAATTTAGTTGATCACCATTCTTTCACGCTACTTTCCACAGGAGGAACTGCCCAACTCCTGAGAGAGGAAGGGATTCCTGTGACTGATGTGAGCGACAGGACGGGTTTTCCTGAAATGATGGACGGACGGGTCAAAACATTACACCCGAAGGTGCATGGAGGTTTGCTCTGCTTGCGTGATAACCCAGAACATATAAAGGCGGCAGAGGAACATGACATTGCCATGATCGACTTGGTGGTGGTGAATCTTTATCCCTTTGAAGAAACTGTGGCGAGGGCGAATGTATCATTCGAAGAAGCGATCGAGCAGATTGATATTGGTGGGCCATCGATGTTAAGAAGTGCCGCCAAAAATCATCGTGATGTAACTGTGGTATGCGATCCAGGTGATTATGATCGTGTGCTTGGTGCAATGAGTGAAGGAGGTGAATGGGGTCGTTTACGAAAGGAGTTAGCGTTAAAAGTTTTCCAACGGACATCTTCTTACGACAAGGCAATTAGCGACTATTTTTCAAAGCAGGTCCTTGATGAACCGGACATGGAATCAATTTCTGGTTTTCCAAGTACACTTGATTTTCAGTCTAAGAAATCAATGAGTCTAAGGTATGGCGAAAATCCCCATCAACAGGCCGCATTGTATGGAGATTTTCTTGATTATTTCGACCAACTTCAAGGGAAGGAATTAAGTTATAATAATATCTTAGACATTTCCGCATCGGCTTACCTGATTGGTGAATTTGAGCGTCCGACTGTTGCGATTCTTAAGCATACTAATCCTTGTGGAGTGGCGAGTGCGGATGATTTGGAAACTGCCTGGGATCGTGCCTATTCAACTGATCGACAGGCTCCCTTTGGCGGCATTATTGTGGTGAATAATACTATGGACATTGGCCTGGCGAGAAAAATTTACGAAATCTTTTGTGAGGTCATTATTGCCCCTGGGTTCACCGAAGAGGCACTTGCCCTTTTTCAAAAGAAAAAGAATTTAAGATTATTAGTATCCAAGTCAGGTTTTGGAGCGGAAACCTTGCAGGAAATACGAACAGTGCCAGGCGGTTTTCTTGCACAAGATCGAGATCAAAAACGAATCAATCCCAAGGAATTTCATGTGGTTACAGACCGACAGCCCAGTGAAGAGGAATGGCGATCGATGTTGTTTGGTTGGCGAGTGGTCCGTCATGTTAAGAGCAATGCAATTGTGTATGCAGGAGATGAACGGACGCTTGGGGTGGGAGCTGGTCAAATGGCCCGTGTGGACAGTTCGCAAATAGCAGTATGGAAGGCAGGGGAAGCCGAATTGTCATTAGCTGGTTCAGTGGTTGCCTCCGATGCATTCTTTCCTTTTCCTGACGGACTTCTAGCGGCGGCAGACGCAGGAGCCACTGGGGCCATTCAACCAGGTGGAAGTGTGCGGGATGAGGATGTGATTGCTGCGGCCAATGATCGTGGCATGGCCATGGTCTTTACTAAAGTTCGTCATTTTCGCCATTAGTAATTTTTTTATGTTAGTTTACTAATTCGTAATTATTTATTTTTTATATAAATTAGTACTTCAATTGTTATTATGAAATATTACAACAAAGCCTCAGGTCTATTCCTTGTGATTTGTATTGCCCTATTGAACAGTGGTTGTGGGGGTGCAATGTTATCTGATGAGCACTTAGCAAAACGCTCAAAAACTCAGTTTTCGCAGATGAAGAAATCTGAACGGCTTTCAGGTAACGCTTCCCATAAGGCAATGATTGAAAGAATTGGAAAGCGAATTTCCCAAGTTGCTCAAGTTGACTTGCCTGGTACCGAGTGGGAATTTGTAGTGTTTGATAAGGCTGAACCGAATGCTTTTGCGATGCCCGGGGGGAAAGTGGGAGTGAATAGCGGATTAATTACTCTTGCCAATGGAAATGAGGATGAAGTGGCCGCGGTAATAGGACATGAGATCGCTCATGTTGCATTTCGGCACAGTAATAAAAGAATGTCCCAAGCGATGGGGATTGCATTAGGAGGAGTTGTTTTAAACGCCGCGATGAGAAACAAAAGCACCACAGACCGTGTTCTTGCCACCGGGGCTTATGGCGTCGGTACCACTGTGGGTATGGCTCTTCCTTTTTCCCGTTCCCAGGAAAGGGAAGCGGATCATCGTGGTTTATATTATGCAGCGAGGGCAGGGTATGATCCCCGGGCTGCGATTTCTTTCTGGAAAAAAATGCAGGGAGGGAAGAAAAGGAAAATGCCTGAGTTTTTATCCACTCATCCAAATCCGGGAAACCGCATCGAATTTTTACGATCCAATATGGATCACGCACTCACCTTGTATCGTGAGGCCAAATTGGCCCGAGGTGAAAAACCAAACCCATGAGTATATTATTAGATTCCCCCGTAGATGCCCTGAGGCAGTATGTTAGTTTTTCAAGTGTTTCGGCCGATCAAAACTTTGCGGAGGGAGTAACGGGAGCCCGTGAATTTGCATGTTCTCGCCTGAAGGAACTCGGGTTTGAAGTCGATCTTATTTCCACGCCGATTCATCCGATTATTTTAGCCACACGAGGTGACCCTTCATGGCCCAAGTTGGTGATTTATGGTCACTATGATGTCCAGCCTCCCGATCCACTGGATTTGTGGACAACCGACCCCTTTGATCCAGTGGAACGCGAAGGTAGGCTTTATGGGCGAGGTGCCGCGGACAATAAAGGCCCGCAAATTGTTCATATGGCTGCTTTGGCCAGAGTTTTTCGTGATAATCCAGACTATCCGCTCCATATTACTTATTTAATTGAAGGGGAAGAAGAGATTGGCAGTCCGAGCTTTCGTGGATTCCTGGAGGAGCATAAAGAAAAACTTCAAGGTGATTTACTTCTTGTGTCAGATACAGGAAGCCCCAGTCCTAATCAATTAGTTGTCACAACTGGCTTGCGTGGATTGAGTGCAATGGAAGTGAAGATTTATGGACCCAAACAGGATTTACATTCGGGAGTACATGGTGGAGCTTTGCTTAATCCGTTACAGGCATTAATGCAGGCTTGTTCTTCATTGCATGACAAGGAGGGGCGTGTAACAGTGCCAGGTTTTTATGATGCGGTTCGCCCTCCCGAACAATGGGAGCGTGACGAACTAGATAAACTTCCCATTACTGAGGATGAATATGCGAAATTCTTAGGAGTGCCCGAATTTTTTCCGCCACCTGGATATTCTTCGCTTGAAGGGATTCGTTTTTGTCCAACCTTGGAATTTAATGGAGTGGGTGGTGGCTATCAGGGGGAAGGATCCAAGACTGTGATTCCTGCTGAAGCATTTGCCAAAATTACCTGTCGATTGGTCCCTGATCAAAAAGCTGAAGATATTGCAAGAAAAGTAAAACAGGCGATTATTGATGCCTGCCCGAGCGCGGTACGGGTGGAGGTAGAATTGAAAGGTGGAGGCGATCCCTACGTGGTCATTCCACCAGGAAAACCAGGATCAAGTGGGCAAGAAAGTGATTTGATGAAGAAAGCATTCTCGGTTGCGGAAGATTGTATTGAGTCAAACTTTGGTACCCGACCTATTTTCCTTCGCGAAGGAGGTAGTATTCCTATCATACAAGATTTGAAGGAATTGGCGGGATTAGACTCTCTGATGATTGGTCTTTTTACTAATGAAGATAATTTGCATGCACCCGATGAAAGTTTTCATCTTGGTATTATGGAACGAGCAATTAATTCCTTTGAGGAATTCTTTAATCAATTAGTCCGAGATTGATTTGGGGTTGATCTTTTGCGTGATCCATCGACGAATGGCTTGGCCTAGTAGGTCGAGGATAATTACAATTACGAGTATACAGATCAAAATGGCGGTCACTTTTTGAAAGCCACTGGCCATTTCCATGGCTTTATTCAGTTCCATTCCAATCCCACCTGCTCCGACTAAACCAATAATACTGGCAGAACGAATATTGTACTCAAGCATCCATAATGAATGACTCCAAACTTGAGCTTTCACATTGGGCCAAAGTCCATAAAGAAAAGCTTGAATAGGATTGGCGCCAATTAGCTTGAGCCCGCGGGCAACCTTGATGTCCATTGACTCAAAGCTTTCACTGAAAAACTTACCTAAGTACCCTAAACTATAAAAGGTAAGGGCAAAAACACCTGCAATGGGAGTGGGTCCGAAAAAGATAACAAATAAAAATGCCCAAATCAGACTCGGTAAAGTCCGGGTGATATTGAGGAACATCCGGGTCGACTGAACGAGCCAAATCGGGGAAATATTTCTTGATGCACCCAGGGCAATCACCAAAGACAGGTTGACCGCGATAAAAGTCGAAACGATGGCGATTTGAAAAGTTTCTCCTAATGAATCAAGTATTAAGGAAAAATCAGAAAAGTCGGGGGGGAAAAATTTCTTTAAAAAATAACGTATCCCCGCCATCACATCAGCAGGCCGATTATCCTGGATAAGGTTTTTTCCAGAAAAAATAGTGAGGAAAAAGAAAAGAATGAGAAGAATATTAAGAAGGTTGAGCCGATCATACCAATTTCGACCTGGTAGTTCTAAGGGTGGGGACTTTTCTTTATCCTCTGGATTCATGCTTTTGTTTTCACTTCTCTTAACTTCCACCCCTCAGGGTGTTCGGGGTTTAAACTCAGTGCATAATCGGCAAATCTTGATATCAATTGCGGGTCATGAAGGGCACATAGTACGATTTTCCCTTTCTGTAATGATAAATTCCGTAAAAGGCCCATCACACGGCCTGCATAATAAGTATCTAAATTGGAGACCGGTTCATCTGCCAGTATGAAAGATGGGTCTTGAAAAAGTGTCCGAGCAATTGCAGTTCTTTGCCTTTCACCACCTGAGGTTTGTGATGTCCACTTATGAGCTAAGTGAGCGATCCCCAAGTCTTTAAGTATCTTGAACGCACTTTCCTTATGATCTGCAGGGAATCCCAAGAGTGATTCTTTAAATCCATACTGGGCCACTTTTCCATAAAGAACATTTTCCAAAACAGTAACATGGTCAGTTAAGCGAAGGCTTTGAAAAATAATCCCTAAGTGGGGACTTATATTTTCTGTATTTCGAACTTGATCCTCATCAATCTTAAATTCAATTTTCCCTTCAGTGGGTGTCTCTGAGCCAGACAGGCAGGACAATAAGCTAGATTTACCTACTCCTGACGGACCGAGTATGGCAACCAATGAACCTCGTGGGATCGAGAGGTCTAAATTACGAAATAGCCATTGGCCATTTCGCTTTAAGCCAAGATTTTGAGTAAGCAAAGAGTTCATGTCATACACGAAATTTGCACCAATTTATCCTTATAAGTGAAAGGTAATTAATCTTTCAGAGATGATACTTTATTCTTTGCTTCTCTTGGCGCCTTTAAATGCTCAATTGGGTCGACCCGCACAAGCGTCCCTCCGAATAAACTTTGGGAAAGTGCTGGTTCATCTTCCACAATCTTAAGCAATGCATCTTTGATCAACTCTCGATCTTTGGAGGGGAGTGATTGGCGCACGCAAAAGGTATGCGATGCAACAGGACCCTGCCTTTGTATGACTTTAAGTTTGGATCGTTGGTCTAAGGTAAGGTGTTTGTCCTTTTCGAAAACATAATAACTCACCGCGGCAGCCTCTGCCTTTCCGGTCAATACCTGCTCAACCGCAGAGACATAGCCAGAACCATAGAATACATTCCCTTTTCCAAAAAACTCTTCAATACTTCCACCCTCTTGAATTAATCCTTTTTTTATTAAGTCCCAACAAGGCACCAAATAGCCGGAAGTACTTGTTCTTGAAGAAAATGCAATCGGCTTTCCCTTGAGGTCGGAAATGTTTTCATAAGGACGATCTTTCAGCGATAGCCAAACGCTATAGTAATAGGCACCCTGATAAGGTGTACCTTGAGGATCTACACTTTTGTGCTGGCCAGCCAATAATACCTCTGCCACATCGTTGTCAGCGAAGGAAATTGCGTCACTCGAACTGACATACCCAATGTCGATCGTTTTGTTGGCAAGACCCGCTTCAATAATCGATTTGTTAGTAGGAGTTGAGATCTTTACAGGAATACCAATTCTTTTGGAAAGAGCTTCTCCTAAAGTATTTTCATCCTCTCGTTGTGCCTGGATGTTTTTATTGGGCTTGAGTGCAATATTTACACTGTTAATTGATAAAGAAGAATTACTGTCCTCGACCTGTGACGATTCTGTACAGGATTGAAATATAAATAGAACTAATAGAGAAAGAAAGGATTTAAGCTTCATTTGTTTTTGAGATTGAGTCTCAATAAAATGGAGAAGAGCGTAAAATTGTCAACAAGACTCGGAGTAAACTGAGCAACTTGAGAATAGAAGAAAAACAATAACCTTACCACGGGATGGGCCATCATAGACTGCACACAAAACCAAAAGCTGCCTAGGCAGACTTATGAATAAGAGATTGGGGTGGGGCAGGGCGAGATCAGTTGCCCTTAGACACCACAAAGGTTGCTCGTCGATCTAGGCGAGACTGTTCAGTATCGGCATCCGGTACCGCAAGTTCATCCCCTAAGGAAATAATTTCGATCCGATTGCCATCGCAACCAAGTTCAATTAAGTAAGCTTTAACTGTACTTGCCCGTCTATCTCCTAAAGATTTGTTATAGTCGGGGGTTCCTTTCCAGTCACAATAACCCTCTATTAACAGACGGGCATTGACATTAGATTTCATGAACTCGGCAATCTCAGAAATTTTAGGTCTCTCAGATGAGCTTAAATTGTATTGATCGAAACCAAATAAAACAGGTTCGAATGGTCGGATTACATTAAGTGGATCGTCAAAAGCAGAAAGAGCTGTATCACGGGGAGCGAGAGGATCTGAATCACCAAAATCACCTCTAAGAGGATCACCTAAGCCCGCCAAATCATCAACGCCATTATTGAACCCACTCGCTGCATCATTTAAACCACTCTCATTTTCTCCATTTCGGTTAAGAGTTGTTTCAGGTTGAGTTTTTTTTGAGCAACCTGAAAAGAAAAAGAGGAAAATCAGGTTACAAATTAGAAAAGAAAATTTCATGACTCAGGATTAAGAATCTCTAAGTACGAGAAAGTGGGCTTTTCGCTCAAGACCCGCAGTAGTTGGATCCGCATCGGGAGTTGCAATTTCATCTCCCATAGAGATGACTTCAATCCTGATAGAATCGATCCCAAGATCAACGAGGTAATCTTTAACACTGCTGGCCCGTCGATCGCCTAAAGATTTGTTGTATGCGGGCGTACCTTTCCAATCACAATACCCTTCCACTAACACACGGGCTTCAGGAGTTTCGTTAAGAAATGAAGCAATGTCTTGCAGTTTAGTTCTTTCTTCTGACCCAATACTATATTGATCAAATCCAAAAAATATTGGTTCGAACGGGCGATCACCATTGGCTAACGCATCAGGATCGCTCCAGAATGGATCTTGCGGGAAAAGACTATCTTCTCCATCGAGCCCAGATATGGTCGCACCAATAGGAGACAGTTCATCATCACCATTGTTTGCTAGATCGCCAGGAGAACCGATGAAGGTTCCGCGATCTGTACCCTTAATGAGTGAGGTATCTTCTGGGCTAGGACCCTTGCTCTTTGAGCAACTAGCTTGAAAGAATGCCACCACTAACAATCCCACCATCCACATTGAATTTTTCATACTTATATCTCCCGCTATTTAACGATTAACCATCCCATAGTTAATCTTCTATCATTATTTTGTTGCGCACGAGTCTACCTTCGTCAACGAGAAAGCGCATGAATTTACCAATTTGTTTATTAGTTGATAATGGTTCTTTACGACCCGAGGCGATTTTCAGTTTACGTCGAGTGGCCAAGAAACTTTCTGCAGAAACTTCTTTTGAGGTTATCCCCTTAGGTTTATTGCATTCAAATAAGATCGATCGAGCATTGCTAGATGGTGAGATTGGGCAAACAATTGGCACCTTTTTATCGGGTGATCAGCCAGATCAACACGAGGAGTTGATCGTGTTACCCTTTTTCTTTGGGCCAAGTCGCGGGATAACAGAATGGCTGATTGAAAAATTAGAGGAGTGGCAATTGAAGAATCCGACTCGGTCCTACCGAGTATTAGATCCTCTTTACAAGGAAAATGAGATTCAGTTGGCTCAAGCATTACAGCAGGAAGTCAAGTCTGTGGGGAAAGAACAAAAATTAGACAGAGTTCATGTCGCATTAGTCGATCATGGCACTCCTGTCCCCGAAGTAAATAAGGTTAGAGAAGATGTGGGTGAGGCTCTGCGCGTTTTGATGGGGAATGAAGTTGAAGATTTTTCGACCTGTTCTATGGAACGCAGGGAAGGGGATGAGTATTCTTTTAACGAGCCACTCCTCGAGAAACTTTTATTGCAATGGGGAGAAGATGGGGTGACTCAGGTTGTGGTTGCCTTATTTTTTCTTTTATCAGGGAGGCACGCGGGTAAAGAGGGAGACTTGGTCGAAATTTGTGCAAATGTGAAAAAGAAGTTCCCTGAAATGAATATTTTTCTAACTAAACCTCTCGGGGAGCATGAAATTATTTTTAAAATACTTAAGGACAAATTACATACTCTTGAAACCAAGCTGAACATTAAGTAGAATTAATTCAAAGGTGTGAAATAAATTCCTAAGATCAATAGGGTTGCTCCCAGTAACCTTCTTACTTGTACGGTCTTGGTCATCGCTCCTTCGTTCAGCCCCATACGCCTACCAAGCCAAGATGCTAAAAGAATGGCCCATATCCCACGACAGGCATAAAATACATTGGCTTCTGCAGGTACTTGATAAAACGCAATGGCCATGGACATGAGTACCGCCTGTATTCCCATGGGCACACAGGAAGCGAACATCCATAGATCGGCTTCTTTTCGAGATTGAAAAAATTTACCTTTGACCAAGGGTAATAGTAGGAAAGAACCTATTCCCACTGTGGCGAACATAATAAAAACAACATGGGATGGCGTTGATTGCTGAGCGAGGTGTGGGACAAGAGAGTCAGTCAAACCAAATCCTGCAGCAGTGAGTAAGCCCAAGCTGACTGCAAGAAGGCAAAACTTACCTCCTTTTTCAGGCCATCCGATTAATCCAACCGCAAGGGCGGCCAATATTACCGCAATCCATGTTTCTGGAGAGGGAGTTCCCGTTAAGCCAAATATTACCACAAAAAAAGCAACAAAGATTGATTTTGACCCCATGATTGGCGTAACCATGGAGGCATCTCCTTTTTGAAGGGCAAAAAAGCATGCTGACTGAGATAGAAAAAAGATGAAACCGAGTAACCCCCCTGCCCGCAAATCGCTTAGTTCAGGCATGCTACCTTGGATAAAAGGATAGGGGATGAAAAAAACTGCCATTATCCAGTTTGAGAAAATTAAAGAGCGAATTGTACCCGCTCCCAATTCTAACCCGCGCTTACAGAGCAAAGCACTGCATGCATAAAAGGCACCTGCAGTGAATGCAAGAAGGTAGGGCGGGAGATTAGTTGGCAAAAGAGTCGAATTAAGGGAGGTTAGTTCCCCTTAAAAAAGTATTGGCTTAGTTTTTCGCACTCGTTTTTTGAACGTTCGCCTTTAATCACATTCAGTCTGTATTGAATAAAAAGTGGTGCCGTGGGAGTGATTTCCGATTTAAAGTAGGAACCAAAACGACCATAATCTCTTTCGCTGTAAAAGGATGGTTTGGGGTTGCTTGGATGATCAAGGTATAGAGTCGTATAGCGATTGCCCCCAACTACGATACTTTGTGCATTCCAGGGCAGATTGCTCATGTCCTTATCTTGTGGCCAGTTTTTGGTTTTTCCTTGGGCACCTTTTCCATCATTAGATCGAATATAATAAGTTTTCTTGCTCGTTTTCGTGGCAACTTCATTAGAAGCTCGGAATTGAAAGCCAGCATGCTGGGGATCTCCATCGAGTTGAACGATCTCTTGTGATGTGCTCAACTTGGATTGAAAGTCAATTTGAAGAGAACCATCTTGACGGTTAGAAAAGTGGAGAGTCCGATGTTCAGTTGCAAAGATGTTTCCGTCATCTGTCCGCCACGCAATCTCGACTTGGTGAGAAGCTTCCTTTTCACTTGCCTTCTGATCGAGAATTTTTTCGTGCGTTTGATAGGCACGTTTACAATGCCAAGTATCGACATTAATATTTGCACCACTCCCATCTTTTACCGCGCATTTCGAAAACCCGAAATAAATCCCCCGATGATGGGTGAATTTCCCTCCAGGCCCCTTGGTTAATAAATCTTGACCGTTTGATTGGAATAGGTGGTGGAATGGTTTGTAAGTTCTTTGACGATCAACCGGATCCATTTTTTCGTAGACATAACGGGCCATTTTTTTGTCTCCAAAAAGCAGATCGATATGCTTCCCTTGATGATCTTGCCATGACCAGTTCTTTGCTTGGAGGGAAAAAAGACAAAGCATCCAGAAGAAGGCAATAATATTAAGGGATTTAAAATTCATTAAACAAGCAAAGTTTTAAAATGATTTTTTTCCAAGCAAAAACATGCTGACTTCGTGAAAAAAAATTATCATTTCGAATTTACTTGCTCGCCAATGAATCCAAAAAATATTTCATCAAAATCATGCGTTGGTACCATTGTGGTTTTGCTTTTATAATAAATTCATTTCAAGTGGGTAATCTCTTTGCGGTGGTAGATTTTGAGAGTCAGGTGTGGCCCATCTTTCAAGATCGATGCGTGGAATGCCATAAAGCACCATACGAGTTAAATGGTCGCATCAAAGAACCGAAGGCGGGGTTAAGGTTGGACGGAGCCAGGCATATTATGGCAGGTAGCGATGATGGATCTGTAGTGGTGGTTGATCATCCTAGTCAGAGTGCAATTTATCAACGAATCATTCTTCCTTCAAATGATGACGATATTATGCCCCCAAAGGGTGATCCTCTCACATTTACCGAACAGGAATTAATTAGGAAGTGGATTGCCCAAGGTATTGATTTCGGCACATGGCTCGGGTCGGAAGATGGAGTTCGGGAGCCAATCAATGAAACCGATGGCCCCATTCATGACCTCCCAGACTACCTCAGGTTTTATGATCAATTAGCCCTCGGGCTAGAACCGATAAAAGCCACTCTAATAGAGGAGCTTAATTTGGGTGAGGCTTTGTTGATTCGTCCTATTGGAATAGGGAACCCATTGATTGAAGTAAGAGTAGTAACTAATGCGGATAACATTGATGACAAATCGGTGACTCAGTTAAGCATGTTACAAAATCATATTACCTTTTTGGACCTTCGGGGAAGCATGATTACAGATAAGTCTTGTCAGGTAATTTCTATGTTTAAGAAAATAACCAAGTTGAACTTAAGAGGCACGAAGATTGGGGATGATGAAATCAAGCACTTTCTGAAATTGCCAAATTTGCAAAGTTTAAATCTCTCGGGCACTGAAGTGACAGATGATGGAATCAAAGTACTTCACTCACACTCGTCTTTAAAAAGTTTGCATCTGTGGGGAAGCAAGGCGAGCGAGGATGGAATATTAAGATTCACAAAGAAGAATCCATTGGTCGAAGTTAGTTTTTAAGCTCTAATCTTGGGATATCTTCCATAGGTGTTTATCTGAGCGAAGAAATAATGCACTTTGGGCGAGTGCAGGTGTACAGAGGATCGTTTCGCCTAGATCAATAGTTGATACGACTTTACCTTCCGTTTCCCCTAGTTTAATAATTTGGCCCAATCCATCTTCATTAAAGAAGTATAGATGCGAAGCGGTGGCAACGGGAGAACCACTAGCTGGTCCTTGGACTCTCATCCGCCATAATATTTCTCCAGTTTTGATTTTCGCACAAGTTAGAACATTTGCCTTATTGATCACAAGGAAGCGATCTCCAGAAATGACCGGACTTCCAGTACCGGGGCCGAGTTTATTATCCTGCCATACTTGTGTATGAGAATGTCCGTCGGGAAGAGATTTTAGAGCAGTTAGTCCATTGGAAGGGACTAGGAGTATATCTCCCGCCGGAGTGGAAGAGGGAATAGTTGAAGCTCCTTCTTGATAGTTCCAAGATTCTTTTCCCGTGCTGGGGTTAATCATTGAGATTCCTTTAAGTGATTGAAGGGCAACTTTTTGCTCATTCCCCTTACCGAGCAATACAGGGGATGTCCAGTTTGCTCCTTTGGGGCGAATATTCTTCCATATCGTTTCCCCCGTATTCAAATTGATCCCCGTAGTGAAGGAATCGGCATCATTTTCTACTTGTGCAACAAGAACATTATTTGAAATGACAGGAGAAGAGGACATCCCCAAACCATTTGCCGCATTGGGGAAATCGTGGGTTAATCCTCTTAACCAAACGAGATCACCCTTTAAATCTAAACAGAAAATATCATTGGAGGAGAATTGGGCGATAACCACACGCCCATCACTCACCATCGTGGGGGCCGCAACACAGGTTTTGTCGTGGCAAATTGTTCGACCAGTCGCTTTGAATTTTCTATCCCAAATTAAATTCCCATTATCCTGAGAGAAACTGAGGATATGCAAAGTCTCTTGCTTGGGACCACTAGATGCGGTCAAGAAAATTTGGCCATTTACTAAAATTGGACTTGATAAGCCTCGCCCTGGTAATTCAGATTTCCACGAGTTTTTATTCTCAATAGATAATTGAGTGATTGAAGAAATTGAGGTTCCACCATTTCCCTGGGGGCCGCGAAAGTTTAACCAATCTGCACTCAGAACAAGTGAGGGGCATAGCAATATAAAAAAAAGATATGAATATTTCATGAACTATTTATTTGGAAATTAAATTAGATGAATGAATCGCAGAGCCACTTGGGTCGGTTATGCGAAAGTTGAACTCCCATTGCTTTGTCCAAGATTGAGTCTGTTCATTCTGGCATATTTTAAGCAAAATTTGATTTTCTCCCTTTTGTAACTTCCCTTCGATAATAAACTGATCGATGCGGGTTTTTCCACGGTGGTACTCATCTCGAGCGAAAAGTAATTTACCATTGACCCACATTTTCCATGCATTTTTCGAACCGATACGAAAATGGGCGGGTTGTTCAGTTTTGGAATTAAAGGTAGTTTGTGCATAGGCACATACTTCTTTCATTTCTCCATATTGTTGGTTGATGTCAAGCAAGCCAAGTTCATCGGTCGAGGAAAATTCTTTCCATGAAATGATTCCGTCTACTCCTTCATGTTTGCGATTGAGGTCACCATTACTTTCGGGACTATAGTCAATGGAGAAACCCTTTCTTTCGGTATTATCGAATGGACCAATGGTATGCCAATTCATTAAAAATCCCATCAGTTGAGTTAAGTTAATTTCTTGCCCCGCTTCTTCAAGTTGATTGCTCGCTTCTTTTATTTGATCAACTTCGCGTGCTTTCTGTAATGCCTTACGATAAAGTTTTATTTTCACCTCTTCCTTCTCCGTCTTTCTAGCCTGATCAAGAACCATCTCCACGGCTTCTCGTCGTAGGACAGGTGCTGGGTCGTCAATGAATGTGGGGATTAGTTTCTTCGCTTTTAAGCTTTGATAGGATTGGATAATTTGGAACGCCATGTGGCGTGCGTCTCCCTGATTTGAATGATCTTTCAAAAAATTGACAATTTCTTGAGTGGGAATTTTTTTTATATTTTGTTCACATATTTTATTCAATGCCGCACGAATCCAATTATCACCTAAATTGTTGGCATGATTCATCGCACTCAGTAATTCCGGTATTGCAGAGGGAGGTAATTGGGAGATTTCAGGCCATGCTTCAATTGCTTCCTTGTTCCCTTTACCCTGACTTTGAATGTTAATTAAGGGTTGGATTAATTCTCGTGATGAGGTTGAGCTTTTCGAATAAAGTTTTAAAAGCAGAAAAATGCTGGATAGGATGAATAATTTTTTGTTCATGATTAAATAAAATTTAAAAAAAAATAGCTTATTCGCAAAAGAAAATGAATACTAATTCTATTTTTGTTTTGCATACTTGAGTAAGTTTCAATGAACAGGAAGCATGAAATCATTTTTTAAAATAGTTTTTCTTTTTCCAAGCCTGTTTGTTTTTGGTGAACCATTAGATAATATATCGATTTGGCCTAAAGATGTACCGGGGGAAAAGAAAGGCGAAGTTGAACCTGAAAAAACAATTCCTCCTGAAAATGACGGAGATGTCCTTCGTATCTCCAATGTTTCACAACCAAGCATGACAATCTTTCCAGGTGACCCAAAGGTTGCTAACCAAACTGCGGTTCTAGTCTGCCCGGGTGGTGGTTATAACATTCTGGCATACGAGCATGAGGGAATAGATGTTTGTAAATGGTTAAATTCCTTTGGTGTAACGGGGGTTCTTCTCAAGTATCGAGTTCCTCGGAGAATAGATAGAGGAAAGCACGAGGCCCCCCTGCAAGATGCTCAAAGGGCAATGGGCTTGCTTCGAAGGGATGCAAAAAGATTTAATATCAATCCAAATAAAATCGGTATTTTAGGATTTTCTGCAGGCGGGAATCTAGCTGTTATGGTATCCACTAATTTCGAGAAGAGAACTTATCCCAAAATTGATCCTGCCGATGAATTTTCTTGTCGGCCAGATTTTGCAGTTCTTATTTATCCAGCGTACCTGGTGGATAGAAAAGAAAGAAGTCAATTATTTCCTGAGATTAAAGTTACTCCCCAATGCCCACCTTGCTTCTTAGCCCATACTGGTGATGATAATGTGCCCGCCGAGGGGAGTGCTCTTCTTTACTTAGCGTTGGAGAAAGCGGGCGTCCGAGGGAATGAACTTCATCTCTATCCATTTGGTGGACATGGATACGGAATGAGGAAGTCAGATAAGTTTGTCTCAACTTGGCCAAGTCGGGCGAAGGATTGGATGAGTGCAATGGGGTGGTTGTAAAAATGAATACTCCCGAATCATTTGACGCTCTTCAATATCATGAATTTGGGAACCCAGTTGATGTTCTTAAATTAGAAAAAAAATCTTTGCGACCATGCGAGAAAGGGGAAGTTATTATTCAGATGCAGGCAGCCGCATTGCATCCGTCTGATATTGGTTTAATTAATGGTTCATATGGTGAACTTCGTGAATTGCCTGCGATTGCTGGAAGGGAAGGAGTGGGTACAGTTTATTCGATTGGTCAAGGAGTAGACGAAAAGTTGTTAGGGCGTCCGGTTGCCTTACCTTTCTCTTCAGGTGCCTGGCAAGAATTCACCAAGGAAGCGGTCGACCAACTTATACTGCTCCCCTCCTTAGTTCCCTTCGATCAATTGGCCCTTTCTCTTCTTAACCCGATGACGGCTTGGCGTTTACTTAATGACTTTGAATACCTGA
>Ga0209711_10001600_pt1 | contig 21714 bp, 25 predicted proteins | sample ArcticOcean_MG_C_7_FD_187441 | JGI IMG/M metagenome (GOLD analysis project Ga0209711, IMG submission 187441) | Marine microbial communities from western Arctic Ocean - ArcticOcean_MG_CB11_88 (SPAdes) (version 2) | ecosystem: Environmental > Aquatic > Marine > Oceanic | place: Arctic Ocean...
GATGTCATAGCAAGATTGACAGGGATAGAAGATTTAACAGACATGTTACACGTTGCAAACAGAGTTTATATTTAATCAATTTTTTGACTATGTATGCACTATGCACTACTAATAAAACCTTGGCGAGAGGACCAAGCAGATACTTGACACCGTACGTGTATAAAGATGCACCACGAGAATCAGATGACTATATTTAAATAGATATAGTCAGTCCGTCAGTCCAGTCTCCAGCTAATGGGACGACCCGTCAGCACGCTTAAAATAATAACTCTGTTCGAAGACTGAACTATTTTTCTTGTCCTTTTTGTGTCTTGGATCGATTATCTCCAGCACAGCCTGTCTTCCGTGAAGGTTGTAATGATAAATAAGCAAAGAGTCGTCCTTCAAAACATGAGGATTCTTCTGAGCTTGATCCACAAACATTTGAGATACTTTCTTAGAAATGAATTGTGCAACATCATCGTGCGGAATGGAATCATCTTGCCACTCGAACTGAACTTTCTCTGGATGCCATTGTGTACCGAAGAATGGATGTTTTTTAAACTCAACGGTAGAAACATACTCGATGTGGTTCAGGTCTGTATTGGTCGACAGAACATGCATGTATTTCTCAAGTTCTTTGACTCTCTCTTCCGTCGCTATGAAGCCGTAGCCGTGGTTCATATAGATGGCGTCGTTCTTGAACCATTTACCGTCGGCAGGTGTGAACCTGTTAAAGAACTTCCGAGATGCCAGAAATGACTTGTTCTTATTGGTGAGTTCCAGTGGAACGGCTTGGTGCCGTCCTCTGACAGTGTCAATAAGTGTACCATCGCGGTAACCCTCAAATATCTGTTTAGCTGTATAATTAGGCATTAATACAAGAAATTCGAAACCAAGGCAGGTCGCCCATAAAGGAAAGTGCTTGCGACGCTTGGCATAATTGAAAATGTATTTGAATGTATCAATATACTCCTTGAAGTCATCATTCTTGGTGCGGTCAACGTCGCCTCCAGGAAACAAGACGCCATTTACTTGGTCCAAAGCATTCCTAATTTTCTTTTCCGTCCAGTTGAAAGGTATAGGGACGACACGCGCGCCACTGGACTCGATCCATTTCACGTAGGAATCTGGTATGTAAGATGAAACTACGTCAGCCTTTTTCTTTTTAGATTTTGAAAGAGGGACGGTAAGTATTCCGATAGTAGTCTGCTTAAATTTTTTGGACATTATATTTGTGTGTATATATATATATATGAATATAAACAATACCGCTAAAAAAATACATAAAGGGCGAACGAGAAAGAAGCACACAAGTAAGAAGCACACAAGTAAGAAGCACACAAGTAAGAAGCACACAAAGAAGAAAAATGATATTAGTGATAAGAAGAAAAAGAAATTCATCGTCGGAATAGTGTCGGTGCCTTTGACCCCCGAGAAGAAGTATTTCAAGGTGTGTGGAGATTCCTATATAGCAAGTTCCCATTTGAAATGGCTGAAGTCGCAAGACGTTGAGACGCTCATTATCCCTTACAACACGAAGGACATTAAATACTACTTTTCTAAAGTACAAGGTTTGTATCTCCCTAGCGGTGGTGCGTTCGCTTCGAACCAAACTGAATACTACAAATGTTGCAAGAAGCTCATACAAATGGCTATGAAAGAGAACGACAAAGGTAACTATTTTCCCATATGGGGATGCTGCATGGGCTTTCAGCAAATGCTCATTATCGCCGATGGCAACGATGATTTAGACAATTTGCTCACAAAATTCGACTCATTCAACAACCTATTATGTAATATAGATCTTACGGAGGACGGAAAGAATTCGACAATAATGAATGGATTAGATAAGCATACAAGAGAGAGGATAGTAAAAAAGAAATGTACGTTGAACAACCACATGCTGGGTATTTCACCGCGAAAAATGAAGGCAAACAAGTTGATGCATAGTTTTTACAAAATCGTAGGTACAAGCCGCGACAGGAAGAATAGAGAATTCGTCTCGATCATCGAAGCAAGGCAGTATCCTTTCTATGCGGTGCAGTGGCATCCAGAGAGAAATGAGGAAATGAATGCGTTCGTTAAATTCTTTTCAAAGGAGCTCAGAAAAAGTAAGAAACCGATTTACACCAGAAAACATTACAGAAAATTCAAGAATCTGCACACCAAAAAAGTAGACTGTATGAACTACAGTCATGGACTGTATAAGAAGTGCAACTTCTATTGGCACAATCGGACATCCGCGCATAACAAGAATCTCTGCAGCTCGGCACAGTTGAGAGACAAAGACCCAAACGTCGGCGGAATATAATACACGACACACGACACACGACACATAACAGGTAATACATAATACATAACATATTTTGAAGAAATCCTCCAGAATATATTATCCAGCCCAAGCGGGGTTAATTGTTTTAATGTCGCCATTTTTATAAAGAAATCTCGTCTTGGCTATGCAGTCCCAACCGCAAAGGCTATTAGACATATCGCTCTGGTAATAAGAGGCACACATGTCTTTCGTTGCTTGCAGCGCGTCCATATTATGCTTATCATACAGCAGAGCTATTTTGTAATTGATCCATGTGGTCTGGATCTGCCCGCTGCCATCCAAAACTATATTGTTCGAACTGTCGACAGCGCAATTGTAGTAATCATTGCTAATTCTCTTAAACGTGGATTTGTCACCAAAGTTCCCATGAGTTCTGTGTTTGCCAGGCATATAATATAATCAAATATAAATAAAACTCACTCCCATCACAAATCAACATCAGGTATCATGGAAGTATACATCAGGTCCAGCACTCCTGTCGTCTATAAGTAAATCGTAGACAGGTTTCCCGGTTTTGAGCTGGTGATACTTGCAACCCCACTTCTCCAGCTGGTTGTAAGTGAGAAGCATCCAATCGTCATCAGTGCCAGTTCCCCGTGCCGTCCAATATATAACCACATCGCCCTTATCATGCAGTCCATTGATATGCTCTATTCTCTTCATATAAGGCAAAGCCGACGCGTAGTCGAGCTGGGAATCGCACGCACCATGCTTAACGTCATAGTAACAAATCGTACTGTCAATATCTACGTAGATAATCATTACTTCAGTATATGTTGAACTATTTAAATTTAAATACATTCCAATATCTAAATCAAATATTATCTTGATAATACTAATTTCAAAACATTACATATATACAATACTTCATTATCGGATAATGTTATATATGATGGCAAAAAAAGTCCCTTACCACATACATAATTACTACTAGGTAGGATCTCATCCGAGTAATACATATTTGTCTTATTGATTTCCCCATAAACGGGTCTTGTTTGTATTTTATGCTTTTTCAAATATTCTATAATTTGATCGCGATTGTCCACATAAATATCCACAAACCACGGAATCCATTCACTATTTAAAGGAGGTTTCATTTCAACTATATCTTTCAAGTTTTCATAGTATAAATCATATATTTCTCTCATTCTTCTCACTCTAAAATCTAGTTTCTTCATTTGCTCGATGCCGATAACTGCCTGAATGTCCGTGAATTTCAAGTTAATTCCGAATACCTCGAATTCGTCACTGCCACTTTCTCTTCTACCGAAGTTTTTAATCATATTAATTTTCCGGGCTAACTCATCGTCATCAGTCACGCAGAAACCTCCTTGTCCAGTACTTATGATTTTGGGAGTGCTTAGAGAAAAGCACCCTATTTTCCCGAACGTACCAAGCGACTTCCCGTTTATTCGGCAGCCCAATGATTGGGCGCTGTCCTCAATGAGGACGATATTCTTTCTAGCGCACAGACTGACAAGATCGTCCATGCCTGTGGATCTATTATTGAGAGATACGTGCATCACTGCTTTTGTTTTTCCAGTAATGCTATTCTCTATATTTTTACAATTGAGGGTATATGTGTCCCTGTCGACATCAACTATAACCGGAGTGAGCTTCAAGAATCTGACGGCATTAACGGTGGCAATCATCGTATAGTTAGGAACAATGACCTCATCTCCTTCTACAAGTTCTAATGACATAAGAGCTAATATGATTGCAGATGTTCCACTGGTAGTCATTATGCAATGCTTGCATCCAACATATTTGCATATCATATCCTCGAGTTCTTTCGTCTTCCTGTGTTCCGTCACGAACGTGTCTTCCAGCATATATTTATATGTCGCCTCAGCCTCTTCTTTCCCGAAGGTAGGTCTGTGCTGCATCAAAGTATCTTTGATGTTGTGCCATAACATCATGTCACCAAGTGGTTCGTCCTTTTCAGCCATCTGGTAGTATCCTCCTATTTGCATTAACTTAGGAGACCTGTTCCAGAATATGTCTCTAGGGTTAGTAGCTAGCATGCTGTCCAGCTTTATATATTTATCATAGTCGCTAACCAGCATTACTCTGAAATCCAGTGATATACGCAGCTTATTTTCTTTATTTGCCACATTATGATGAGTGCAAGTATTTCCATTAAAGAAAAACAGATCGCCATAACACATATCAATACTCTCAAAGTCCTTTTTATCAGGCTCTGATTCGATATAGACAGAGTTAGTATTTCTCATATCTGTTATAGGAATTAAGAAATTTTTTTCGCCAATAGGATGATTGCTTAGATGATCAGAATCCTTATGAGGAGGTACAGTTACACTCTCCATAAATTGTATTCGTATGCTAGGGTAACTTTGATAAATCAAATATCTCTCATCGGGGAAAAATCCGTTGTGAATTTCCTTGATAAAATTACAGTATAATATCTTAAAAGTATCATTTGCCTTGATATCGCCATAAAATACCTTATGCAAATCGGTGTCTCTATCATTCAAATATCCCATTTCTAATCTATCTTTGGTATTATTGTAATCAGATGAATTAAGATGAAGCATATCCAATTCCTTTGTATCAAATAAACCTTGAAAATAGTCTAAGAACTTATTGTTGGAAGTATCAAAATTAAATATCTTGTGGTCACCCCATTCTCGCTTCAGTTCAAACATTTATAAATACAAATCTATGGCTATATTTATATATGTTTTCAGACAGATAATGTACATACGATGGTAAAAATAACCAATTTCATGCATGTATGATCACAGTTCGGTAAAATTTTACTCGAGCAACCGAGACATATGTATATCGTATATCTCGAAACCGTTCTTTTCGTAGAACGGCGCCAAATAATCTTTACAAGTCAATGTAACTTTATAAAAATCATCACTTCTACAGTAGTCTACAATATGTTTAACTAGACTAACACCAATCTGTTTTCCTCTATGTTCTACATCGACAATGATATCTTCGATAAAACCATACTTAGCGAAATTATGGAAAAGTTTGTGGTCAATTATAAGTTTTGCGCTTGCTACTAACTTACCGTTATGCTCCAGAACAAAAATCATATTATTTTTGAAAATTGTATTATACAAATCAGTATATTGTCCTTCAGATACTTCTGTATTTAAAGGGCGAAACTGATTAATAAGCCTGACATACTCCGAGTAATCGGTCATTCTTAGTGTCCTGAAATCACAGTTCATTTTACATATAAGGATTATTTCTGTTTATGTATAAAATGATGATGATCAAATTGCGTGACAAAATACTTGCTCATTTCCCAGAGTATATTCGAAATACAAAAAATATAACATTTGATAGAGGTCCAGTGGAGAATGGTGACATTGTGATGTACACAAACAGGAATCTAAACGAATATTACCCTCAAGCGAAAAAACATGCAGCACTACTGATGGAATCAACGCATCGGATTTAATTCTTTCTTAACACCACTACGGGATTTTTGGAATTATTTGCGAGCGGACTATTCATGAGGGCAGCTTTATTACAGGAAACCCATTCTACTTCTTCAAAATCTTTGAATATCAATGGCAATCTAAGTTTTCCATATATTCTATGAACATTCCAAACAAGCGCGTCATGTCCAACGGGTGCGCCCCAAATCAACATCCCGTTGGACTTCAGGTTATTTTTAATAGCTTCCATAGTTTTTACATCGCCATCGGGGTCTAAAGGGTCTCCATAGCGTCCTAGCCCACTATGCTCTACGGATGAGTATGTTACAATGCAGTCAAATGTATTCGTATTATTTTCAAAATAAGCAAAATAATCTTTCGCAGAAAGTTTTTTATACTTACGATCCGAAATATTGTATTCAATTGTTGTGACTTCATTTCCTAAGTTGATCAGTATTGCTTCCAGCCAAGGTGTTTCTGAGCCTACCACAGCAACTACTTTATTCCTGACATTATATTTTTCGAAAGAATATAGTAATTCTAGAACTGTTTGATGTCCGTACGAAGACGGTCCTTCTTTGTTCTGCCTGATATTCTCAGGCGTAAATCTTTGGATATAACTCTCAATGTTATCGTCTGTCCATTCATAACATACCTGTTTTGATTGGTCAAGCCACCATGAAAGAACAGGAATAGTATTGTTCAAAGTATAACCCATGTATAAGTCGCACGGAATCTTTTCATATGGTGAATCAACATACATGGTATATTCATATTATACACTACCAGAGTTTAAATACAAACTACATAAACTTTAAAAGTATTTCTAATACCTCGAAATAACCGAAAATACGATAATCATTTAAGAACGTTACTAATGCGAATATCCATATTATACAATTTATACAATATATTTAAATGTATAAATTATGTAATAGTCATGAGAAACATAATAATAGATGGAATAATATTTGATATATTAGAAAACGTGAAGACATATAGTATAGATATAGAGACATCTGTAAGAAAATATACACACTACAATAGTAAGGCAGATGACAACGCAAAATATTATTTCTTATTCGAAGTGGGAACACATGACGCATTCGCACATTGGGTGTTTGAATCAGCAATATTTCTACAATATTTAAAAAGAATAGAGAAAGAATTAAATAGGAAATTAACACTAGTCATAAAGAAAAACCCTTCCAGAACATATAAATCATTATTCTTCAAATTACTTGATGTAGATAACGAGATCACAAAAGAAGATAATCACTATATAGACAATAAAAAAGATTTTGTACATAGTCAACAATATACACCATATGAAATTGAAGAAAACAATATCTGCATAGGATGCAGGAACTTGACAGTAAATAATAAAAATATAGATTGTGGATTATTGAGGAAACTGCTAATGGATTTTCATAACACCATCACGGCAAACACTAGAATTGTTAATAAATCTATAGACAATCTAATATTACCTAGAAATACAAAAGAAAATCTAGTAACAAATGATAGACGTATAGATTACTCAAAAGTTTATAGAGAGTTACAAAATAGTAAATATATTAGTTACAACACAATGGATACAAAAGATTTTAATGATCAGATAACGCTATTGACCATGTCTAAAAATATATTTTTAGATTATGGATCTTCGCTATGGGTTAATGGATTTTTCTGCAAAGACAGCAATATATATGTACTGAACGATCTAGGACAACATAATATTTATAAAGGCTGGATCGAGATAATAAAAGTAATACTAAGCAACAACAATAAACTGATAAATATGTGAAATACCGCAATTCATAACAAATTATGTTTTATTACTTCAGCAGAAGTTCTTGCATCTATAAGATGTACACTTCCATCTGAATATTCCTTCTTTAGAAACCCTTCCTCGTCCGAAGATTCATTGTAGATATCGAAATAAAAAAATTTATTTAGGCTACATAATTCTCTAATTTTTGCATTCATATAAATGTGGTATTGCTTTCGGTGGTTATCTGAACCTAAAAATGGGTATGGATGTCCGGGTCCGCAATCAAATTTTCTTGATGGAGGAACAACATTATATACACAAGTCCTTATACTACCATACTGCATAATATTACCTTTAATAGCTTCAAAATAACCAATAACAACTTCATCTATAATATCTTTATAAGTCTTCCTGTTTGTAATGTGTTTATGAACATGATTTCTACAATCTATCTCTCCAAAACAGAATATAACTGTATCGCCATCTCTGACCCCATAATGTTTAATATTTAACAAATCTGGTCCCATTCTACCAAAAGTATACATTAACTTACCCGGAAAATGGTGACAAACTAAATTTACGCCGGATATATTGATACGTCCCCAATGAGAAATTGAACGATCAGCATGACTATCACCAAAAACATACAAGTTCTTCATAACTATATACATAGGCATAAAAGTATCTATGCATATATCCGTATATATCTATAGATAGAATGCCGTTCCCAACTACGGTTAAACTAAGAGACAAACTAGTAGCGCATTGTCCAGAATGGATTCCTAACACTGAAAGGATAAACTATAGTAGGGAAAATGTAGTAGACAATGATATAGTTGTTTATACAAATCGTAATTTTAATGAATTCTTTCCGAAAGCCAGACTAAATATAGCGATATTGATGGAGTCTATTGAGATGGATCATGAGTATTATAAATACATATATAATTATAGCAATAAGTATGATATTATATTCACTTGGTGTAAAGCATTACTAGATTTAAACAGACCAAATATAAAATTATATTTATGTGGGACTACATGGTTACATCCTAATTACAGACAAATATACACTAAGAAAAAGATGTGTTCCACGATAATGTCAAACAAAAATCGGTTATCCGGACATATAATGCGACATAATATAGCGAGAGCCATTACAAACAAACAGATGAACATAGATATCTATGGAAGCAATTTTAGAAATCTACCAAAATCGAATAGTCCTAATCCACAATCATTGAGCAATGGTAAGATACTAGCTCTCAGAGACTATATGTTTTCCATCACTGTGGAAAACTGTAAAATAGATTATGAGTTTACAGAAAAATTAATAGATTGCTTTCTATCTGGAACTGTCCCTATATACTGGGGATGTCCAAGTATAGGTAATTTCTTCAACGTAAATGGTATGCTAATATTCGACACAATAGAAGAATTAATGAATATAATCGGTGATCTGTCTGCAGACAAGTACAATAACATGATGCCTTATGTAATAGAAAATTTCAATACGGCAAAGAAATATACAGACTTTAAACTTAATGAAGAAGAAATATTAAAGAAATTGTAGTGTAATATGTCATACTATGGATGACATATATGTAAGATACAATAATGCGGTCAAGGGTTATCTCTCTGGGAGCAGTTCTGTCGTAAATTTCAAGAAAGACCCAAACTACACATATATGCTAGAACATGTAGATTATAATAAAGGTCGTGAGTATCTAAACTGCATAATCAGCAATTTCAATGGTTTCTTTACAGCGAATAAGGCTCATCTGATTGGTCTATGTAGCATGAACGACATGATTGGTAACCCAAACAAATATGACTATGAAGGTTTTACATCATGTTCTCCGACAAATTTAAGATATCTGTATCAGACGTTGCTCATACTTAAATTTGTCAAAGAGAACAATATAGACGCGATAGATTTCATCGAGATTGGAGGAGGTTACGGAGGATTGTGTTTTTACATACACAAGGTGAGCGAGTTATTAGATATAAAAGTGTCATCATACACAATATTTGATTTGAAAGAAGTATGCGAATTTCAGAAAAAATACCTACAGAGTTTAAAAATAAATGTTAACACAGCACAATTAGATTCAGAGTATGATCTTAGAAGCGACAGTTTTCTAATAAGCAATTATGCTTTCAGCGAAATATCACGACCGTTGCAAGACTTGTACAAAAAAGACATATTGGATGTATATATCAGTTTCGGGTTCTTGTGCTGGAACAATATAGATCTATACGACTTTATTGATAACAAAAACATAATAGCAGAGGAAGAACTACCTAAAACAGGTCCTAAGAACAAATATGTATACATAAGCCCCAACAAATAATTGGAGAAATAGTATATCTTGTCACGCTGTGTTATGATATAAGAACGTATTGGTATACTATTACATAAATTCATGATTTACGTAATAGGCGACAGTCATGTAGCTATATTTTCAATATACAACGACCAAAACTACATGTTACCACTCAATAAAATGTGTAAAAGTCCATTACATTCGTTATGCTCATATAGAACTGACCCTCACACAGCATACAACTTAATCAATAAAATTAATGAATTTGAACAAATTATCAGAGAGCTAGACATAAAAGATGAAGATATTCTAATATTTTCATATGGAGAGGTGGACATTAGATGTCATATTGGATTTCACGATTCATACGGCGTAGAATCTGTGGTGAATAGTGCTATCGAGAACTACTTGAGATTCTTGCTCCATTTCAAAAAGAAGTACAACGTCGGTGTCTGGGGTCCAATTGCATCGGGTGCAGACAATGGCATGCAGGGAAATGGTAGACCATCATTCAAAACATCAATAGAAAGAAATAAAATAACTAAAATGTTCAACAATAGATTAGAAGAAAGATGTGACCAGCATAACATTATTTTTAAGAGCATATTTAAAACCCTTCTATCCAACGATCGCGATACAAATACTGCTTACTATGTCGACGGAGTACATCTTAACATCCATGCTCAGCCACTGGTATTTAACGAATTCAAAGATCTACTGCCTCCGAAGTAAATAATGTTTCTGATATCTATGAGCATCCGTCGGCCTACTGATTATCTCAAAATCAGGAAGTGTCTCGGCAATTAAAGCATCATAATTATGAGAATCAGTCCAATTTTCTATCATAAATATATACTTTGATGACAATTTCCCCATATTTATTAGCATATTTCTCGCTTTATTGTGTTCTAAGTGCATGGAAACTGCGTGGCTATATACAAATTCATATTTTTCATTCTCACCGAAATTTTGAGGAACAGATAAGTCTTTTACATAAATTTTATTACAAAATCGATAGTCTCCTAGCTGAAAATATTTCTTACCGAGATCTATCTGCGATTGCGAATAATCACAGCCGTTTATATCTATTTGGGGATTAATGCGATATATGTTCATTAGGTGGTGGGCGCATCCACACCCACACTCAAAAACACTATTAATTTTCAAATTGTGCGTTTGATAATAGATTTCTTTCCAATTTGGATGAAGGTTATCTTTAAAGAACAACTCCCCATCGACTACATGAGAATTCTTAATAATCATGTCTTTGCCGTCACCATTTCCATCTCCTTTCACAAGAAATACATTCAATTCTTTCTCGTAACTATCTTCGGTATAAGTATCCCAGTTCCAGTCGTCACTAACCTTTTTGCATATATTCATTATAAATCATAATATAGTTTCCCATTTATGTTATTTAATGATGAATATATCCTTAATATTCTCATTCCATAGAACCGCGCCAGCAGTTAAACCGCAATGCCTTCCGCATAAATAATCACATTTTCCCAACAACTTCGTTTGAATGATGCACTCCTCGCCTAATTTCTTCGTATGCGGGTTTCTTTTCTCGCTTACATTCATCCAGCAATGAACACGTGTAATATACTCCTCCGTTTCATCAGTCCTTCTAAAAACATTTGGAACAAAATAAGAATTTGGAAACGCCTGGTGTAATTTATTTATAAAGTCAGTTTCATCACTTACAATGTATAATTTGGTTATGTCCTTCCGCTTTTCTAAGACCTTTCTAATTTCTAAAATATAGTGCTCTATTCCAAACACCCCATACATTGGATGACACGCATTATATTCGCTCCCGCGAGCCATTATGCCCAGAACAACTTCGCCCTTGAACTCTTTATTATATATATCTTCCACCTGATCCGTGATATATTTCTTGGGCCTAATACAATACCTGTCCACATGCTGCTGTAGACCTAGACTCGCTTTGTTGTGAAAGTAATGTTGAGCGTGATCAATTAAGTCTGGTCTAGGTCCATGTGTACATTGCACAACATGATCACCACTAGCGGGTATTGTTTGTTCGAACCACCAGTCAAAAGGATTTTCATTGCTTGTACATACCTTCGATTTAAATGGGTTAAATCCTTCTACCCAAGTAGTTTTTGCCCAATTTATATAGGGTATCGTCCGACGTTTTTCTAGAAAATGAACTATCAATTGCTCTAGACAAATCCTATAATTAGAGAAAAATCCGTAACCGAAACCCCATCCATGATTTGTTGGACTTATTTGATAGAAACTTCCCATCTTAATATCAAATAAGTTGTTTTTCTAAGGATTACATCGCAAACGAAATCTTAAAATGATGGTGGTATTACTAAAATAGCCAAAAAAATATAAAATTACAATTCACGATGCTATATAAAATGTCAGAAAGAAGGTTCTAACATACGCCAGTCTTCAAGAAACTCTCCACAACTCACTAAACCTAATAATACCTTACGATTTTCGCTAAAATACTCCCAAGTTAGCATTTTTCCGTTCACCTCGGCAACACCACCAACTATATTATCGTTATTATTTGGTATTAAATCGGGGATTGCAATTGGTCTCAGCGTATCTTCTTTACCAGGACGGATAATACCGACCCCCCAATCTGTATCCACAACTCTACAATGGACTTCAGGATTTTCCAATTTAAACTTAACTATACTTTTGTAACAATCACCATTCCACGGACAATTACCATATTGCGGATACGCTTCAGGCGGATATCTTGCATGAAGAGCTGTCGGAGGATTGCAATCATGCAATACAATAGTCCCACCTATATTCAAAACTTCCAAAGAATTTTTAATATCTTTTGTTACTTGATTGCTCCAATGTAATCCATCAATAAAAATTATATCATACTTCTTTCCAGAGTGTAGAATAATTCTGAATGCATCATCAGAGGTCATATTATATGTATACCCTTGTATTTTCTGCGGATCAATACACTCCTTCCTTTCGATGTCTATTTTGTTATAAGTTGTAAAATCGTTTGTCCCGACTTCCAAATAAGTGGTATAAGACTTATTCTTAACAATAGCATTTATGATATCCCATCTCATTAAACTCCCGTTCGTATACTCAGACAACATGCACGCTATATCTATAACACATGTAGTCTATTTAATTACATTTATATGAATAATCAATCTATCGTCTTTACTACAATCCGAATCTAAGAAAATGCAAATGGACATTGATTAAAAGAGCATACATACCCATTAAATAATTGTTTTACAAAGAAAAATGATATTTGGCATTCAATACCACACTCTTGAATATGTTTATACCAAGTAGTATTTAATTCATTCATTTTCTCGTGCTTCATATTTCTTATCAAGAAACCAGTTGCGCAATGATGTTCCGTTATTTCACTTAAACCATTATTTATCTGATTGTTTATATATTTTTTGTATTTCTCACTTTCTAATCTATATCTTTCCTGGTCCACACTTGCATTATATTCATTCCATACCCCCATAGGTTTCGAGTTAACCATGCCAGGGAAAATCGAGCTACCCGTGCGAGACAAAGCCAAGGTACCCTCGCTGTTGAGGCGAACCCAGTGTTCTCGTAATAATAAAATATAGTTCCGTTTTATGAAATATTCAAAAATAAAACTTTCTACAAATGTTTCATTCACTTTTTTTGATTGACTATCTAAATAACATAAATAGGAATAGTCTTTCAATTCGTTGTATTCGTGAGGCATTGCTTTGATATGTTTACTATCCATAGAACTTTCTATTAAGTCATCACTTACTGGTTTATTATCATAAATACCAATCCATTTGGAATCCCGTAATCTTTCAAAAATATATTTGTTATTTGTATAGTAATAACATTTATACTTCAATGATGGTAATGGCGGAATTGTAAACGCTAGATTATTATCACTTCCATAAAAACATGTATAAAATGCTAAATCAAACATGCACACTATATCTAGAACACATGTAATCTATTTAATTACATTTGTATGAACAACCTATCTATCGTCTTCGCCATAATACGAATCTAAATGATATAGGCTACTAACACAATTTTCCTCTTTATACAAATAACTCTTGAATATTGTCATTTAAAACAATAGCTACATCAGACACTGAACTGTGAGATCTCAGGAAGTAATTGCATTTTGATAACAAAAAGATATCTATCAATACCTCTTTTCCGCTCAAGAAATTATGATATTTCCTTATATTATTATTATCGAAAGTGTAATCGATTCTGTCTTGTGGTCCTACGGCATCATTTTCCTTGTCAGACCTAGAAATGTTTTTTTGATACAAGATGTCCACATTAGGAAAGGCAGTCCTAAAAGCATTGATAGTAACGGTGCTGTCAGTGGCTATAAATATAGCATCAACCGGTCTTTGCAGCATGATATTTCTAGCTTTATCGACGAAATAACCTATACCATGCGGCGTAAGATGATAATGTAGCATATCAGTAACTCTAACTTGAATACCTAATACATTTTTACCCTTGAAGGATTTGTTATAAAACGCATCAATATCATCAGTTAGGCATGGTTTAAGTTTAAAATTACTATAAAATAGCTCTTTGGATTTCTTGTACAACCCGCAGTTTAACTCATTACAATTAGCATAGGACAAAAAGGTTTTGGCATTAAAAGATATACTATTGCCATGTGGTTTGTATAGTTGTTCAAAGTAGTAATCAAAAGGATTAATGATATTAAAATCTTCTTTATAATTCTTATCAAACACAATACAATTTCCTTTCGAATACCAATCAACATAAACTTTACAAGCCGGATGATTTAAAATTAAATTTAACAATATAAGAATATTTCCAGCAGTTCCTAGACCGATTATTTTATTGGTTCCAGGATTCTCTCCCAGTACAGCATTCAAAATCGTGCCGGGTGCGTATCCGGCGATCGCGTCACAACCCTTTCCAAGTACAGAACTCCAGATCATAGTTGTAGTTGTAGTTATATCTATAGTAAGAGGTTTATATGTTTTATCTTAACAACTAATATTTCGGCGCCTGCATACGGACAAAGATAAAATCAGGTTAAATACCGATAACATTCCATTCAGCAGGACACAGATCTTTGATATTATGCGATAGTGCATTCCCAAACCAGATACTTGGTCTACATACGATTTTATCTTTATTATGATTCAAATAAGCCCCCCACCAGCTAAAGGAGCTGTTAGCAATTATATTATTCCTACATAAACTCATCAACAATAACTGTTCGTAATCTTGCAAATCATGATCGGTAGAAATAAAGTTTATATTATTAAACTTGTCACTGAGAGAATTAATCATATCATGGACATAATCGTGGTCTCCTGGTTCATAAAAGTATATTAAATCCCAATTATCTCTCTTAGTTTCATCAATAATTGCTTCTATAGCCTTAGAATAATATCTAGTAGGAAGCAATGGATGATGATCTTGCAGACCTTTATAGTCGCCACACCTGATGTGCAAACTAATAGTGTTATTAGTATCTATTCTATCCTGTATTTTACCTCTTAATTCAGCAATAGACTCATCGATTCTTAATGATCTATATATATTGTCATAGTGTTGTCCGAAGTATTTGTATGATTGGAAATAACCAACTAGCTTGAAATCGTGATTGATAAGCGGGACGGGGGCATACTCAAATCCAGCTTCATTCAAATTACGAAAAGGTATACGCTTTTCAGTAACGATTGGCTCAAGTGTTCTAAGAAAATTACTCCAGTAAGTAGGTCTATTACTCCCACATCTAGGTAGCACCAAAGGTATGTTATACTTGATCGAGTATGCTAGCGCAGCAAATATTTGAAACAACTGGTTACCTAATCCTCCACAAATTTGAACAGAAAGCATATCTAGATATATGTCTGCATATATCTAAATACTATAATGACCTATTATTTTGGAAGTAGTGTTTTGGGGTTAAAGATAACATTTATATCCATACATACAATGATAATAATAATTCCTATAGGTGGAATAGGTCAAAGATTCAAAGATAGTGGCTATACCAAACCGAAAGCACTAATAAATGTATCTGGTAAAACTATAATATCTTATTTGCTGGACAATCTAAATTTAACAAATATAGATTATATTTTTATTCCTTACAATAAAGAATATAAGAACTATAATCTTGAAGAGACCCTAAAAAAACAATATTCACATATTTCATTCAGGTTTCATTGTCTTGAAAATAACACAAGAGGTGCTGCGGAAACAATTAATATAGGTCTTGACAAACTGGGAGAAACAAGAGATATACCTGCAATTTGCTTGGATAGTGATAGTTTTTATTTACGTGATATAATTTCAAAATGGAGTGGAGAGAATTGTGTATTTACGTTCGTGGATTTTGATGTAAAACCAATATATTCATATATAGAATATAATGATCAGGGAAAGATTGTAAATATAAAAGAGAAGGAAAAGATTTCTGATTATGCTTGCACAGGTGCGTATGGTTTTAATTCTATACAAAACTTAAAGAAATATACAAGAAGAATTATACAAAAAAATATTACACAAAAGAATGAATTTTACACAAGTGGAGTTATTAAAGAGATGATTGATGATGATAGTAGCTTTAAGAATATTACAATAGACAATAACAAATTTATATCTTTGGGAACACCTTCACAATTAAGATCATTCTATAACAATTTCCCAAAATAGCACAACAAACGATAAAATAATAACTCAAACAAAAATCATAAATTCCATACTTTATTTATAGCTTACACATAATAAACTATAAATAAATCTCAATATTAGAACTCGTACCGAACAGAGGTTTGTTGAATATCAGAGTATCCTTCTCTCTGCTTCACCATATGGGGATAAACGCAGAAGCAGTTGAACCGAGGTTGAACCTCCTTGGCATAGAACGCATCGATCTCCTTATCATATGATGCTATATTACCAACCAGATATTTCATGACGCTCTCATTGATGCAGTATGAGCCAGTCGTATGGGTGCCGATCACCCTATTAACGTTGTCACTAACCATATTGCACTCCCCAAGATGAGAGCCACAGAGATACAGCATATCATAATTGTACTCGATCTGTTTGCTATATAGTGACAACTTATCGAAGGTCTCCGTGAACACCGCGTCATCTTCGAGTATCAAGATATTCTTGTATCCCCTCAACAGAGCCAGCTTGCAGACCTCCACGTGGCTGCTCAAACAGCCCAGACAGCCGATGCGGTATCCATCAAAGTTTCTTGCAGCAACATCCCTCCTGACGTGACCGCAGTAGTTAATATTCCAACGGAGCACGTCATCCATGCTAGGTTTGATAGCCTTGAAGAATTCGTATTCATCTTCCGAGATGCCTTGTTTCCGCATCTCTTCAAGGATCTGCACCCTCCTATCCGTTCGATGCTCTAGGTTTATAATAAATATTTTGTCAATAGACATGTATATACTTATGAATGGCAAATATCCTTTAAATAATGACTATAATACTTCAATGTATTTTTAAGAAACCTGGTCGGGAAACACTTGTCGATAAGCTTATCGTTGTCTTCACTATTGAACCACACCATCACGAAAAAAGGAAATATGCACAAGGAATTCCTGAAATCTTCCATATACTCCTCATACGCGACTTCCTTTCCGGATTCGACCAGAAGTCTATAGTAGTATTGCTCCACTATCGTCACTACACTAGGTTCGAAGTCCACACTCTCTACCAAGAGAAAAACGATGTCCGATATTCCTTTGTTTATATGTACGTATTGCCAATCCAAGAAATAAGGCTCCGTATCTTTCCTATAGTAGATATTGGGGCTCTTGAGGTCCCCATGACAGAAGCACAAAGGAAACTTAGAGTTCTTCTTGAGTATTTCACTGAAGCTGCCATTTATCGTGCTCAGTATCTTCACTTCATCATCAGTCAGCAGTGGCGTACATTTCGCAATGAACCTGTCGAATCTTTCGCTCACGAGTTCGCTATAGTAGGTGATCTCGTTCACCCTTTTAAGATCCACCATCTGAGGAGGGATGCAGTCAGCCCCATCAAAATAGAAGTTAGTATGCATTGAGTGTGCAGCACTAACCACTGACAGAAGCTGACGGATATTACCATTCAAGTCAACACCAAAGCTCCCGTTACACTTACTCAAGTTCTCCAGAACGATGCCAACTTTTTCTCCGTCCTTGAACGTCCCATAACATCTGGGAACCTTCAGTCCTGGCACACGGGTTGCTATGCTGTCATAGAAGTAGAGTTCGTTGTTGTACATATTCAACCTCGTTGCCACCTTAGATAATTCGTTGCCATGGTTGCTAATCTTCAGGATTATATCCTCAGTGCTGCCGTCATTGTAGGTGAGGTTATATAGGTCGATATCGCATATATATCCAGTTTTAATATTCTCGTTGCTTTTGTAAATGCTCTTTATCGGAAGTCCAGCAAGAGCTTTCATAATAGCGCCGTTGTGCGTAACTTCAGACTCTATCCCACCACCAGACATGTCCGCTACACTTAAACTGCCATAGCTCGTGAACTTGAGACCGATTGCGTTCTCCATGACACATGCGTTTTTGCCATTATCATATAGGCAAATCGCACCTACACCCGATTTCTTTGCGGACAGGTACCCAGTCATACTATCCTCGAACGCTGTGCATTCCTTCGTTTGCATTCCAAGTTCCTTCGCGGCACTCATATATGGCTCAGGGTGTGGTTTATGATGAATGGTATCCTCAGATGCGACCAAGAGGTTCACAAACTTGTATAGATCAGTATACTTCAAGATGCGTTCTGCACTACTTCTGTTGCTGCTTGTCACTATTGCAATTTTATGATCCTTAATACTATCGAGGTACTCGTACACACCACCGAACATTATATCGGGTTTGTTGTCGTGAAGATAGTCGGCGAACAACCTGTCCTTCTCTAGAGACACGGATTTAATATCGGATATGGATATGTCCTTGACGAGGTACTTGAGGAAGGTGTCGTCCGACTTTCCTCTAATGAAGGTGTTAAAAAAGTTTTCGTCGACATCGAGGTTATACTTTCCGAGTAGCTTACCCCACACATGTATATATATAGGGTCGGTGTCTACCAGGGTGCCATCTAGGTCTAACAGAAATGCCATAATAGTTTCCAATAGCGTCTTACATTTAAACTGATACTGAACCTATATTTAAACACATGACGCCAATTATGTTATGATCAATAAGTTAGGATACTCCATAATAGCCGGAGATCTACTGCGGATAGAGGATACAATCAAAGATATCTCGTTCGTAGATTTCATCCACGTCGACATTATGGATGGGAACTTTGTGAAAAACCTAACTATCGGACCCCAGTATGTCAAGGATCTGAAGGATAAGATTCCTGATCGCTACCTCGACTGCCATCTGATGGTCACCGACCCAGATACATATATAGACAGATTGAGCTTTGTTGACAGAATAACTGTCCACATTGAGAATGTCAACGTGGAAGCGTCCATCAGGAAAATCAAGGAGAACGACATAGATGCGGGACTCGCAATCAGTCCTGATACTCCCATCTCTTGTATGGACCGGTACATGCATTTGTTGAGAAAGAACGATATCGTGCAGATCATGACGGTTCAGCCAGGGAGATGCGGACAGACTTTCATCGGGAGTCAGCTTGAGAAAATAAAGTACATCAGAAGAAAACATCCAAATACAATTATACAGGTCGACGGCGGAATAAATGCCAGCAATGTATCTCTCTGTGTCGATAGCGGCGCGAACAACTTCATATGTGGAAGCTCCATGATGACAGATGGACAGAAGATCAACTGCCTTTTGAAGACTATACATAATAGTGCTTCTTGGTGAGTTCAGTATAAAACTTAATAGTTACTTATAAGAAACTATTAAGATCAGAAATTTTCAAAAATGGCTATCATATGATAAAAATGCACGCTTATAAGATTTGGATTTACCACTCCACCGTGTTTGCCGTTCAAATCAAGACCTATCTTCAGCAAATTGCTTGCATCTGGGGTCAATATCAATACCGTAGATCGTATCGTTTGGGAAATAATCTTTCCACATCCTTAACGAAGCACCATCTTTTACACCAATTACTAGAGCCGTTATTTTATACTGGTATTACGTTATTGCTTAAATCCAACAATGTCTACACAGAAACCCAATTAAACAGCTGACACCCAAGATATGTAAGATGCTCTTAACAGATGTCCTGGTCGCCACAGACATGAATCCGACTTACTATCAGTTCATACCATCCTTCATCAAAGCCTGGAAGACATTATTTCCCGCAGCGAACATTCACATCGTTCTCATAGCAAATGTGATAATCCCAGAACTGCTGCCATACAAAGAACATATTAAGTTGTTCTCTCCCATTGAAGGCATAGAGACTTCTTTCATAGCCCAGAACGTGAGACTATTTTACCCCCCGTTGCTCACCGAAGCAAAAGGTGGCATCTTGATCACTGACATGGACATACTTCCAATGAACACGTCCTACTACGCAGACCCCATAAAGGATATAGGAGACGATAAATTTGTCTGCTACAGACAGCTCGGGTGCGTTGGCCCCAAGGAAATGGTTATGTGCTACAACATCGCCCGCCACGAAACGTGGAAAAGCGTATTCGAGACGAGTTCGGAAGACGATGTGAGAGAGAAAATAAAGGCAATATATGGGTTGCATAAATATAAAGGTAAAGACGCAGGAATCCACTACAAACCTTTCTGGATAACGGACCAGTTACATCTATACGAAAAGACGCAGGACTGGAACAAGCGAACGCAAAACCTGATCATCCTGAACGACAAAATTACGAAATTCAGACGGCTTGATAGAGGTCGCATGCCAGAAAAGGAACAAATTATCCATGTTGTGAAGAACAAGCTATGTACCGACTTCCACGTCCCGAGACCTTACTCGGAGAACAAAGAGAATATCGACGCTGTGATTGCCTTATTATAAAATTGCACACCAAGCCAAAGAATACTTATAACTAATTTAAATGTAAAAAATTACTTATAATTATGAACCATGAGCCTCAATCAGACACTAGTAAGATATCGGCTGAAGACTACATCCGCCAGAACGGAGAAGAAACCGACTGGGACGAAATCCCGAACGATGTCAACGGACTAAGCGAAGAATTCATGACAGAATTCCAAGACATACTCGACTGGGGTTGGGTCTCGTGCATACAGAAAAACCTGACTGAGGACATGATACGAAAATTCCAAGACAAGGTGAATTGGGATTGGGTGTCGACTGACAGAATGTTGAGCGAAGACTTCATAATCGAATTCAGGGATCGCGTGAATTGGAAAAAAATCTCTCAGTTTCAAAACCTGTCCGAGGAGTTCATGAGCGAATTCCATGACTATATAGACTGGGAATACGCCTCATGTCACCAGAAAATGAGCGAGGATTTTATAAGCGAATTCAAAGGACGCGTAGACTGGGGTCATATTAGCAGATATCAAATACTGAGCGACGATTTCATTCAAGAGTTCAGGCGATGTATGTCGCGCGATATAGCCTTCCCTTCAGACCATTGCAACATCTCTTAAGCGACCGAGACGCCGCCCCCTACACTAAAATCTGCACATAGATTAAGATATGTTCTGGTGGCTCAAGAGTTCGACGAAAGTCTGTAATCTATGTATGACTGAAAAGGCATCCACACAGTTCAATAGAACCGGGCTGGATGACTTCGAATGCGGCGGACACCCAGATACGAATGTCTGTAAGACTTGCTGTGAGGCCTGGAACTCTGAGAGAAAAAACGCTGGTTTCCCTATGAACTGCCCCATATGTCGTCGAACTCCTACTCACTACCGCAACATGTTGCATGCTTTGTTAGGCAAACCT
>Ga0209711_10001608_pt1 | contig 21637 bp, 18 predicted proteins | sample ArcticOcean_MG_C_7_FD_187441 | JGI IMG/M metagenome (GOLD analysis project Ga0209711, IMG submission 187441) | Marine microbial communities from western Arctic Ocean - ArcticOcean_MG_CB11_88 (SPAdes) (version 2) | ecosystem: Environmental > Aquatic > Marine > Oceanic | place: Arctic Ocean...
TTACGAAAAAGAGGTTATTACCCAAGCTAAAACAAGAAGAGCAACTACAGAATTTATCAATATTATTAATGATTTATGGTATGATAAATCTATTGAGTTGGTCTTGTTTAGAAACACTTTAGTAGACAAACGTGCCAGTGAGATATTAAATCTCATCAACTATGCAAAAGAGTTTGTTGCCAAGCCAATTTCTATTTATGATGCCCTAGATATTGCAAAAGCAATTCAGGAAATTAAATTACCATCGTCTAAATTAGACATCGGTAAATTGGCCTATGAATGCTATTTAGACGTTAATGGAAGCAAAGACAAAGTTGCCTTTGTAAGACATCAATTAAAGAATGCTACTATTGCCAAAGACATTCAACCTAAAGACGTAGTGTTATATGGTTTTGGTAGAATAGGAAGATTGCTAGCTAGAGAGCTCATGTCTAAAATGGGAAAAGGGTCTCAACTGCGTTTAAGAGCAATAGTTACTAGAGGAGCTATTACTGAAAGTGTGTTAGAAAAAAGAGCTTCTTTATTACGCATAGACTCTGTTCATGGAGATTTTTTAGGAACGGTTCAAACAGATATAGAAAACAACGCATTAATTATTAATGGTACTACAGTTACCATGATAGCTGCCAATGCACCTGAAGAAATAGATTATACAGCTTACGGTATTCATGATGCCTTAATAATAGATAATACTGGAGCTTTTAGAGATAAAGAAGCGCTTAGTAGACATTTAAAAGCTACAGGAGCAAGTAAAGTATTATTAACAGCTCCAGCAAAAGGGATTCCAAATATTGTTCATGGTGTTAATCATAAAAATCACCATCCAGATACTGTAGATATCTTCTCAGCAGCCTCCTGTACTACCAATGCAATTACACCTGTTTTAAAAGTACTGGAAGATAATTATGGGATTATGAAAGGGCATTTAGAAACCATTCATGCATATACAAACGACCAAAATTTAGTAGACAATATGCACAGTAAAAACCGTAGGGGTAGAGCTGCAGCATTAAATATGGTTATTACAGAAACAGGTGCTGGAAAAGCGGTGGCTAAAGCATTGCCTGCATTAAAAGGAAAGTTAACATCCAATGCAATTCGTGTTCCTGTACCCAACGGTTCTTTGGCCATCCTACATCTTAAATTAGGTTCAGAAATAACTACTGATGCTATTAATGCAATAATGAAACACAATGCCTTAGAAGGGGCCTTGGTAGAGCAAATTCAATATTCTTTAGATGCCGAGTTGGTTTCTTCTGATATTATTGGAACAACCGCTCCATCTATTTTTGATAGCAAAGCCACCATTACAGACGGAGATACTGTTGTTTTATATGTTTGGTACGACAATGAATATGGTTATAGCCATCAGGTAATTCGTTTGGCAAAGTATATTGCTAAAGTAAGAAGGTTTACCTACTATTAATAGTTGATAACTTCATAACTTTTTTAACCCGAAACATCTTTGTTTCGGGTTTTCTTTTGATTATTTTTAACCAATCAAATTTTTAGTATCCATGAATTCTGTACAGCAGCAAATTAATTCTTTACGTGAAGCGCTTAATCATCATAACCATCATTATTATGTTTTAGACAACGCTACTATTTCTGATTATGATTTTGATATAAAACTAAAAGAATTAGAGGTATTAGAAGCTGCTCATCCAGAATTTTACGATGTAAATTCTCCTTCTCAAAGAGTTGGCGGTAGCATTACAAAAAACTTTCAAACCCTACTACATAAAAACAGAATGTATTCTTTAGACAATTCCTATTCTAAAGAAGATTTATTAGATTGGGAAAAAAGACTCCAAAAAAATTTGGGTACAGAAGTTATAGAATATACCTGTGAGCTAAAATATGACGGAGCTTCTATTAACCTCACCTATGAAAATGGTGAGTTTTTGAAAGCGGTTACTCGTGGTGATGGTTTTCAGGGTGATGAAGTTACTTCAAACATTAGAACCATTAAATCTATTCCGTTAACATTACCTTCAGACTTTCTCACTAATTTTGAGATGAGAGGTGAAATTATTTTACCGCTAGACGGATTTCATAAAATGAATCAAGAGCGTCTAGAAAACGGAGAAGAAACCTATAGAAATCCAAGAAATACAGCCAGCGGAAGTTTAAAACTTCAAGACAGTGCAGAGGTGGCAAAAAGACCATTAGATTGTTTGTTGTACCAGGTAATTACTAATGAACGAACCTATGCCACTCATTTTGAAAGTTTAGAAGCCGCAAGAATAGCAGGGTTTAAAGTACCAAAAACCATCTTATTAGCTAGGTCTATAGAAGAAGTCTTTAATTTTGTAAATGATTGGGATCTAAAACGTCATCAATTACCCTATGAAACAGATGGTGTTGTTATTAAAGTAAACAATTTACAGCAGCAAGAAGAGTTAGGATATACTGCCAAATCTCCGCGTTGGGCAATTGCTTATAAGTTTAAAGCGGCACAAGTAGCTACTGTACTTCAAGAAATTACTTACCAAGTTGGAAGAACTGGTGCCATTACTCCAGTGGCAAATTTAGCACCTGTGCAATTGGCAGGAACTACTGTAAAAAGAGCCTCTTTGCACAATGCAGATCAAATAGAAAAATTAGATATTAGAGTTCATGATACTGTTTTTGTTGAAAAAGGTGGCGAAATTATTCCAAAAATTATTGCCGTAGACTTTTCTAAAAGACAGGAGTATTCTCAGTCAACCATGTATGCAACCCACTGTCCGGAATGTCATACAGCCTTGGTAAGAACTGCTGGTGATGCAAAGCATTATTGCCCTAACACCTATGGGTGTGCTCCACAAATTACTGGAAGAATTCAGCACTTTATTAGCAGAAAAGCGATGGATATAGATGGTTTAGGAGGTGAAACAGTAGATTTATTACGCAAAGAAGGCCTCATTGAAAGTTATGCAGACCTCTATGATTTACAAGTAGCTCAAGTGATTCCTTTAGAGCGAATGGCAGAAAAATCTGCTCAAAACATGATTGATGGAATTAAAAATTCAAAAGAAATTGCGTTTGAAAAAGTACTGTTTGCTTTAGGAATAAGATTTGTTGGTGAAACAGTGGCAAAAAAACTAGCCAAGCATTTTAAATCTATAGACAATTTAATGACAGCCAATTTAGAAGCTTTAATTTCTGTTGATGAAATTGGCGACAAAATTGCAGAAAGTATTCTAGAGTTTTCTAATGATGTAGGAAATATGCAGCTAATAAATAGATTAAAATACCACGGGGTACAATTGCAAGTTTCTGAAGAAGATTTACTAGGACAAACAGACAAACTTCAGGGAAAGGTATTTGTGGTGTCTGGAGTTTTTTATAAAATGACAAGAAACGAGCTTAAAAAAGCCATTGAAGATAATGGAGGAAAGGTAAGTGCTTCTATTTCAAAAAAAACAACCTACGTTGTGGCAGGAGACAAAATGGGGCCTAGTAAAAAAACAAAAGCAGAAGATTTAGGAGTAGCAATTATTAACGAAGATGATTTTATTGAGATGATTGGTTAAGCCATTATTTTTGTAATCATTTTGAGAAATTATAGGCTTATAAAATAATTGTTTTGTTTGATGTTTCTCTTTGATTATTTTCATCAAAATAAAAGTCTACTCTTCCCAAATTAACTCCATAAGCACCCACTTGATTTACCAATACGTTTTCATTATTTAAATTTTTCACCAAGGTTGGTTTTGGTAAAAAGGTATGGGTATGCCCTCCAATAATTAAATCAATATTTTTTGTAGCAGCAGCCAATTTTAAATCTGATATTTTATCAGAATTTTTGTAATTATATCCCAAATGAGACAAGCATATTACCAAATCGCAGGCTTCTTTTTCTTTTAAATCTCTAGAAATATCTTGAGTAATTTCAATTGGATCTAGGTACTTGGTTTCTTTATACAAATCTGGACTTACAAGATGTAGTAATTCTATTCCTAGTCCAAAAACACCAATTTTAATACCGTCTTTAAAGAAAATTTTATAAGGTTTTACCAAGGTGTCTAAGACCGTGTTTTTAAAATCGTAATTAGCACAAACAAAATCAAATGAAGCATTGGGTAGTTGTTTATGAAAACCCTCTATAGAATTGTCAAAATCATGATTTCCTAAGGTGGCAGCATCATACTTTAACATGCTCATAAGCTTAAACTCTATTTCACCACCAAAATAATTAAAATAAGGAGTTCCCTGAAAAATATCACCAGCATCTAATAACAGGGTGTTTGGGTTTTCTTTTCTCACTTTTTCTACCATAATTGCTCTTCTAGCCACACCTCCTTTGTTGGCATATCTGTGATGATCTGCATCAAAAGGTTCTATTTGACTATGAGTATCATTGGTGTGAAGAATGGTGATGTGTTTTTGTGATGTTTTACAAGATTTAAAAGTAAGCGCGCCTAAACTAGCAAGGGCAACTCCAGCGGAGGTTTGTTTAATAAATTTTCTTCTCTTCATTTTACATAGAATTTTAAGCTGTTTATTTTACCATTTTTTAGTTGGTAATAAGTACCCGATTGTCTAAAACAGCTGTTAAAGTATCTTTACTTTTAAAATAGTCTACAATTGCATCGCGAATTAAATAATTACTATCATACAAACTTATAGGGTTTTCAAAAAAGTTCATGCCGTCACCTCCTTTTTGTAAATAATTAGAAGTAGCTACAAAATAGGTGTTGTCTTTGGAGAGGGGTTTTCCATTGATTCGTAGGCTGTATTGGTCATTTTTTATTTTCAATTCAACCTGTTTAGATATCGGATGTGCTCTTTTTTTAGCCATAAAATATGCAAATAATGCCTCAATTTTTTCAGAACTAAGTTCTACTACTACAAGCGTATTATCAAAAGGCATTAACTCAAAAGCATTAGAAACTGTTACCTCACCTTTCATAATAGCAGCTCTAATTCCGCCATAATTAGACATCGAGAAATCAACAGTATTTCCAGTTTTTTTCTTAAAAAGTTCGTTGGCTTTTTGGTAAGATAAATCGGCAATTAAATTTCCAAGCGTGCTTTGAAGATTTCCGTCTGTTCTTTCTAACTGCAAAGGAGCATAAGAAAGAGACTTGGTAATTTCTTCAGTCATTTTATCTTTATAGGGTTGAAAGACTTGTATGATAGTACTGTCTTGTTTTATCTCAGCATTGAGAGTAATTTGTGTTGCCTTAATTTTAGAAACTTCATAAGAGCTGTTTTTACATGCAATAGACAAGAAGATGAACAGGAAAAGAATCCAGGGTTTTTTCATAAGAACACGATTCGTTTTAATTATATTTGTGAGGACAAGATAGTTTTTTTGTACCATTGAATCTATGCTAACAGCGAAATTAAAACATCACTTTATTAAAAAAAAGATCGATAAGTTTACTCAAACACGGTCTTCTTTAACCGATGAATCATCTCAGGAAATTAAAAAGGTGGGCATAATTACTTTAGATCGTTTTTCTAAAGATCATGATTTCTCTCAGATTTTAATTCAAAAATTACAACGTAGAAATCCAAAAATATACAGTTATAGAAAGTTTTCTAAACATGATCAAAAATCTTACAAGCATTTTTCTGAAAAAGACTTTAATTGGAAAGGAGATATTCTAGATACTAGTTTGAAAAGTTTTCTGGAAGAGCCATTTGATTTGTTAATTTGCTTCTATTCTAAAAAAAATATTTTTTTAGAATATGTAGAAGCTTCTTCTGAGGCCGTCTTTAAAGTTGGTTTTTCTGAAGCAAGTACCGGTTTTTTTGATCTAGATATTGCTTGCGATATTAACCAAGTAGACCTGTTCTTTGATGAAATGAAAAAATACTTAGAAATTCTTCACAAATTTTAATTGAAAAAAGTTTACATCACTACATTGTTTAAAATTTAACAAAGTCTATAAATGGGTAAAAATTTAGACTTATTAGCTAATTAGACAGCAAAAACTCTATTGAATAATGTATTTTTACACAAAATAAAATACTGGTTGTATGCAGAAATTTACAGGAACAGGAGTAGCCCTTATCACACCTTTTAACACAGATAAGTCTGTTGATTTTGTGGCCTTGGCAAAACTAGTGGAATTTAATATTGATAACGGTATTAATTACTTGGTAATTAATGGAACAACTGGAGAGAGTGCTACCGTTTCAAAAGAAGAAAGACAAAAAATTATTGAAGTTGTTGCTTCAACAAATCAAGGAAGGCTGCCTTTGGTTTTAGGAATTGGAGGAAACAATACCGCTGCAGTTATTGAAGATATTCAATCGGAAGATCTATCGCTAATAGATGCTATTTTATCTGTGGCTCCTTATTATAACAAACCAACCCAAGAAGGGTTCTATCAGCATTTTAAAGCCATAGCGTTGGCAAGCCCCAAACCAATTATTGTATACAATGTTCCTGGGAGAACTTCCAAAAACATGGAGTCTTCTACAACAATTCGTTTGGCAACAGACTTTTCTAATATTATAGCTGTAAAAGAAGCAGGAAATAACGTACAACAATACTTAGAGTTAATTAAAAATAAACCCAAAGATTTTTTAATTATATCTGGAGATGATGATTTGGCTTTAAATGTTGTTTTGGCTGGCGCTTCTGGTGTAATTTCTGTGATAGGCCAAGCGTTTCCTAAAGAATTTTCAACCTTAATTAATCTAGGATTGCAAGGAAATAATAAAGAAGCTTATGAAATTCATTTTAAACTAATGGAGGTTATCAGCCTAATATTTTCCGAAAATAATCCTGCAGGAATTAAAGCAGTACTTCAAGCCTTACATCTTACCAAAGACGAAGTAAGACTGCCTTTGGTGAAAGCATCTGAGGAACTTCAAAAAGAAATTGTTAATTTTGTAAAGAATTTAGAATAGAAACTATGTTATCAAAAATTATTGAAGATGCTTTAAATAAGCAAATAACGGTAGAAGCAGCATCGTCACAAGTGTATTTAGCCATGGCTTCTTGGGCAGAAACTCTTGGTTTTGAAGGAGTAGCTACTTTTATGTATGCACATTCAGATGAAGAAAGAGAACACATGTTAAAACTTGTGAAATTTATTAATGAACGTGGCGGACACGCAAAAGTATCTCACTTAAACGCACCACCAGCAGAATTTGGTTCTTTCAAAGAAATGTTTCAAAATTTATTTGAGCATGAAGTAAAAGTTTCTAAATCTATTAATGACTTGGTAGACATTACCCTACAACAAAAAGATTATGCAACTCATAATTTCTTACAATGGTATGTTTCTGAGCAAATTGAAGAAGAAGCACTTGCCAGAAATATTTTAGATAAAATTAATCTAATTGGAGACGATAAAGGTGGTTTGTACTTGTTTGATAACGATGTAAAAAGGCTTATTGGCCCTCAAGCAGCACCAGAATCAAATTAACAAACTTTTAATAATTTATTAGTTTTCAATTAAGACTTTTTATGCTTACTTGCAAGGGTTATGAAAGATTTAAAAGTCTAGTAATAATCAAGTAAAAAGCATGGTTTTTTTAACTCCTGAAACTAAAGACAAAACTCCTTTACCCTTAAAAAGAAGTTTAGTATTAAAATTTGGGATAAAAGTTTCCGAAACATAGGAATCTAAATATAAAAAAGCGTTTTAGTAATCCATTTAAATACCTTATTTTTGCCAAATGCGAAAAATCAACATTTTAGCACTAATTTTTTCTGTATCTCTACTATTAAATTCTTGTGGCGAGTACCAACGTATCGCTGGAAAGGGTACCATGTTAGAAAGATATAAGTTAGCCGTAAAAAAATACGAAGCCAAAGAGTATAGTAAAGCTCTAAGGTTATTTGAATTAGTAACACCTTCTTACAGAGGGAAACCTCAAATGGAGCGTATTCAATTTATGGTAGCGCAGTCTAATTTTAACGAAAAAAATTATGCGACAGCCGCCTATTATTTTGATAGATTTACAAAAAATTATCCAAATAGTTCTAAGAAAGAAGAAGGAGCTTTTTTATCTGCATATAGTTATAAGTTAGCTTCACCTATTTTTAGTTTAGATCAATTAGACACCAACAAAGCGCTAGTAGCCTTTCAGATGTTTATAGACGAATACCCAGATTCTGAAAGAGTTGTTGAAGCAAACCAGCATTATAGAGAACTTCAACTTAAGTTAGAGACAAAAGCTTTTGAAATTGGTAAAACCTATTATAAAACAGCCCTAACAGACTTTAGAAATTATAAATCTGCCATTGTAGCTTTTGACAATCTAATAAATGATTATTTAGGATCAGAATTAAAAGAAGAAGCCTTATATTATAGATTTAAAGCCTATCATGATTTAGTGATTGTAAGTACAGAAAGAAAAAAACCAACAAGAATCAAGGATGCATTTGCAGCCTATGATAAGTTAATAAGAAACTTCCCAGAGTCTAAATTTTTAAAAGATTCAGATAAGTTGTTATCAGAGATAAAAAACGAACAAAAACAGTTAGTAAAGAGTTAATTATGAATTATAAAGAAACAAAAGCTCCTGTAACTACGGTTACCTATGATAAAGACATTATAGAGTCTCAAACAGAGAATATCTATGAGGCAATCTCTATCATTTCAAAAAGAGCAGTTCAAATTAATACTGATTTAAAAACAGAATTAGTTGAAAAATTAGAAGAGTTTGCTACTTACAACGATAGTTTGGAAGAAGTTTTCGAAAACAAAGAACAAATAGAAGTATCTAAGTTTTATGAAAAATTACCAAAACCTACAGCAATTGCTGTTGAAGAATGGTTAGAAGGTAAAGTATACCATAGAACTCCAGAGACAGAATAATGTCTATTTTAAGCGGCAAAAAAATTCTCTTAGGCATTACTGCCGGAATAGCCGCTTATAAAACAGCCAGTTTGGTTCGTTTACTTATAAAATCTGGGGCAGAAGTTCAAGTTATTATGACACCTGCCTCAAAAGATTTTATTACACCTCTTACCTTATCTACACTTTCTAAAAACCCAGTTCATTCTACCTTTTACGATAAGGAAGAAGAAAATGAATTGTGGAACAATCATGTAGATTTAGGCCTATGGGCAGATTATATGCTTATTGCACCAGCAACGGCAAATACCTTGTCTAAAATGACCAACGGTACCTGCGATAATTTATTAATAGCCACCTACCTATCTGCAAAATGTCCTGTATATTTTGCGCCAGCAATGGATTTAGATATGTACATTCATCCTTCTACTGTAACTAGCTTAGAAAGGCTTCAAGCTTTTGGAAATAAGATGATTCCTGCAACTCGTGGTGAATTGGCAAGTGGTTTGGTTGGTGAAGGAAGAATGGCAGAACCCCAAGACATTGTTTCTTTTATGGAAAACGATATTCTGTCTAGCCTGCCTTTATTTGGAAAAAAAGTACTTATTACTGCAGGGCCAACTTATGAAGCCATAGATCCTGTTCGTTTTATAGGAAATCATTCTTCAGGGAAAATGGGTTTTGAAATTGCTAAGGCTGCAGCAAATCTGGGTGCTAAAGTGTTTCTAGTAGCCGGCCCAAGTAATGAAAAGGTAGACCATGCCTCTATTCATAGAATAGATGTTGTGAGTGCAGAAGAAATGTATCTAGCCTGTCATCAACAATTTCCTGAGGTTGCCATTGCTATCTTATCTGCAGCAGTTGCAGACTATAAACCAAAAAATGTGCTTACTGAGAAAATAAAAAAGAAGGATGCTACGTTAGATATTGAATTAGAACCTAACAAAGATATTTTAGCATCTTTAGGACGTATTAAAAAAGAACAATTTCTAGTAGGCTTTGCCTTAGAAACTAATAATGAGTTAGCCAATGCATTGGCTAAATTAGAACAAAAGAATTTAGATGCCATTGTTTTAAATTCGTTAAAAGACAAAGGCGCAGGGTTTGCAACAGACACCAATAAAGTTACGTATATAGATAAAGATACACATCAAGTAGCTTTTGAACTGAAATCAAAACCTGAGGTAGCTATAGACATAATGAATGAAATATTAAAAAAAATAGATGCGTAGTATTCTTGTAATTTTTATTTTTTTATCATCAATATCAATTAGTTCGCAAGAATTAAATTGTCAGGTTTCCATTAATTTTGATCAAATACGCGGTTCAAATAGACAGGTTTTTACAACTTTAGAAACAACTATATCAGAGTTTGTGAATCAAAAAAAATGGACAGATAAAACAGTAAAAGCACAAGAACGTATTAATTGTGCCATTAATATTATCATTACAAAAAGAGACAATAATACTTTTGAAGGTTCTATTCAAATACAGTCTACTAGGCCTGTGTATGGCACTTCTTATGAAGCACCAATTTTAAATATTAGAGACAACGATTTTAATTTTAAGTATAATGAATTTGATCAGTTCATCTACAATCCAACCAGATTTGATTCTAATTTAATTTCTATGATTACATTTTATGTGTATGTAATTTTAGGAGTAGATGCAGATACTTTTGCTTTAAATGGTGGAGATACTTATTTAAAGGAAGCAGAAAATGTAACACTACAAGCGCAGCAAAGTGGCCTGTCGGCATGGTCTAATCAGGTAGGTGTTCAGAACAGATTTCAAATTATAGATAATTTATTATCACCCGGTTTAAAACAGTTTAGAACTACCATGTATGAGTATCATAGAAATGGCTTTGATGAAATGGCAGAAAATAACACAAAAGGAAAGGCAGCCATAGAAAATTCTCTTATCTCTTTAGATAGGTTGTACAATAAAGTGATTGGAAATCCTTTGCTAAGACTATTTTTTGATGCAAAAGCAGACGAAATTGTAAATCTTTATTCAGATGGGCCAAATACTAGAAGTAAACAACGTTTACTAGTAGTACTTCAAAAAATCTCTCCAAATAACAGTGCTAAGTGGCGTAAAATTAATTAAGTATTCAGTAAGACCTCTGATTTAATTATTAGAATAAAATAGTATTTTTGGAAGACTACCGAGCTTTTCGTATGGATTAGCTGTTCTATTTTTATCTTCATAATATTATAATTATCTTCCAGAAAATTATAGTCACTTATGAATGATACACATTTTTTTCGTCTTTTAAACAAAGAAGGTCTTATTAGAATGAACCATATTTGTTTAGGTTCAATAGTTGCATTCTTTATTTTTTTCACCTCATGTACCTCAAAAAAACAACTAGAATTAACAGATAAAGTTGAGGTATTAAGAGACAAACACGGTATTAATCATATTTATGCTAATAATCAGGAAGATCTTTTTTTTATGCAAGGGTATTTGGCTGCTAAAGACAGACTTTTTCAATTTGAAATATGGAGAAGACAGGCCACAGGAACCGTTGCTGAAATTTTTGGAGAATCTGAATTAAAAAGAGATATAGGTACCAGACTCTTTAAATTTAGAGGAAATATAAAAGATGAATTAAATCATTATCATGAAGATGGCTATGAAATTATTAGCTCTTATACCCAAGGAGTTAATGCCTATATAGAAGAAGTAAAAAACCAACCAGAGAAACTTCCTGTAGAATTTACCTTACTAGACATACAACCAGAGTTTTGGACACCAGCAGACGTTATTTCTAGACATCAGGGGCTTTTAGGAAATATTGGCCAAGAATTAAATATTGGGAGAGCAGTTTCTAAGATTGGTGAAGACAAGGTAAAAGAGTTGTTATGGCTTCATCCAAAAGAACCTTCTTTAAAACTCCATAAAAAAATTAGAAAAGAAGATTTAGACCAAGATATATTGGGCTTGTATAATGCGTATAGAACACCCATAAAATTTAAAAAAGAGTATCTACAAGAGAAGTTTCAGAAAAAAGAAGCGCTAGCCATTGCATTTTCAGAAAAGATAGAAGATCTAGAAGATGAGTTTAGTATAGGTAGTAATAATTGGGCCATTTCAGGAAAAAAATCATTCAATGGATCTCCTATTTTAGCAAATGATCCACATAGAAGTATTGTTGCACCATCTTTAAGATATATTACTCATTTGGTAGCGCCAGGTTGGAATGTTATTGGAGGAGGAGAGCCAGAAATTCCAGGAATTTCAATTGGTCATAATGGCTTTGGAGCCTGGGGTTTAACCGTTTTTAGAACCGATGCTGAAGACTTGTATGTGTATGAAATAAATCCTAAAAATTCAAATCAGTATTGGCATAAGGGAGAATGGTTAGATTTTAAAGAAATAAAAGAAACTATTCTGGTAAAAGGGAAAGAAAATCATGAGATAGTGTTACGCTATTCTATTCATGGTCCTGTAACTTTTGTAGATGAAAAAAGAAATAGAGCATATGCTGTAAAATGTGGTTGGTTAGAGGTAGGAGGCTCTCCATACCTAGCTTCTTTACGTATGAATCAATCTCAATCTTGGGAAGAATTTAGAGAGGCTTGTAACTATAGCCATATTCCTGGAGAAAATATGGTCTGGGCAGATAAGAACGGAACTATTGGATGGCAGGCAGTTGGCATAGCCCCCATTAGAAATACACACAGTGGATTGGTGCCTGTACTAGGTGATGGAAATTACGAATGGGATGGCTATCTTCCTATTACAGATAAGCCTAATGTGGTAAATCCTCCAGAGAATTTCTTTGCATCAGCCAATCAAAATGTAACACCAGCATCTTATAAGCATTGGAACGCTGTTGGGTTTTCATGGTCAGATCCTTACAGAGGAGATAGAGTAAGTGAGGTGCTTTCTAAGAACTCTAGTCATAAGTTTACCATGCAAGAAATGATGGACTTACAAGTAGATTATCATTCGTACCCTTCAGAGAAGTTCATAAAAATGATAGATCCTAACACCTTAGATGCAACAAGTAAAAAATATTTTGAGAGGCTCCTTACTTGGAATAATAAACTCACAACTACCTCTGTTGAAGCAACCATTTATGTAAATTGGGAAAGAGCCATTATTAGAGAGTTTCATAAAAAATATGTGCCAGATACTATAAAAGGCTTGTTAAGAATTCAACTATTTAAAATAATTGAAAATCTAAACAAACTCACCAATAATGAAAGAGATAACTTCTTAAAAAGCACCTTTATTTCTTCTGTGAAAGAGCTAGAAGCAAGGTTTGGGAAAGATATAAATCTATGGCTATATGGGCAGAAAGATTATAAGCATATAAAAATAAAGCATCCACTTGAAAATGTTGTGAATGATTCAATTTATGATTTGGTAAGTTTTAAAACCTATCCTAGAGGAGGAAACTCCTACACACCTGGTTCTTCTGGTTCAAACTTACGTCAGTCTTCTGGTGCAAGTTTTAGAGTAGTGATAGATACAAAAGATTGGGACAATTCTAAAGCAACCAATTCTCCCGGACAATCTGGAAACCCCAACAGTGTTTTTTATAGAAATTTATATGAAGACTGGGCAAATGATACATTTTTTGAATTGTACTATAGCAAAGAAAAAATCAAGGCTAATCTTCACAGTAAAGAGGTTTATTATCCAAAAAATTAATTACATTTATTTCTTTAAAAACTTGAGTATTTGCTAGCATCAATATCTATAAAAAATTATGCCTTAATCAATGAATTACACATTGATTTTTCTTCTGGTCTTTCCATTATCACTGGAGAAACAGGAGCAGGAAAATCTATTTTATTAGGCGCGCTTGGCTTAGTTTTAGGAAACAGAGCAGATTCATCTACCTTAAAAAACACCACTAGAAAGTGTATTGTGGAGGCTATTTTATCTGTAGAGAAATACAATTTGCAAGACTTTTTTGAAACCGAAGACATAGATTATGAAATAAATACCATTATTAGAAGAGAAATTCTTCCTTCAGGAAAGTCTAGAGCTTTTGTAAATGATACTCCCGTAACACTTTCGGTGTTAACAGCATTAAGGTCTAAGCTTATAGACATTCATTCGCAGCATCAAACCTTACAAGTCTCAGACCAACAGTTTCAGTTTCAGCTGTTAGATGCTTTTGCAAATAATGAGAGCAAGTTAGCTTCTTATCAAAGAGGTTTAACACAGTATACCAGTGAGAAAAAGAAATTAGAAGAAATTTTACAAGCTCAACGAGAGGCTAATCTTCAGTACGATTATAATTCTCACCTATACAATGAGTTGCTTGAGGCCAATCTTGTAGAAGATGAACAAGAGGTGTTGGAGGAGAAATTAGAGAAAATAAATAACGTAGAAGAGATCAAACAAAATTTATCTGAAGCACTTCAACTAACAACTGATGATACTATTGGTATTCAAAACCTTCTATATTCATTAGAAAATAAATTAACTAAAATTGCTCCGTATTCAAAAGAATACCAAGAACTCTCAGAAAGAATTTCTAGTGTAAAAATTGAATTAGATGATATTGTTAGTGAACTAGAATCTGCCAACGAACAGGTAGATTTTAACCCATTAGAAGCAACACAGTTAAATGACCGTTTGCAGTTAATCTATAACTTACAAAAAAAACACTATGTTAATTCTATTTCAGCATTATTACTAATTCTAGAGGAGTTGTCTACAAAAGTAAGTACTGTAGAAAACGCAGAACAACGCTTATTAGACCAAGAAACTATTGTAACAGAAATAGCAAACAAATTAGATGCTATTGCTTTAAAAATATCTGAAGCTAGAAAAAGAATCATTCCAACTGTATCAAAACAATTAGAAGCCATATTAGACAATTTAGGAATGTCTCATGCGCGTTTTCAAATACAAAATAACATAACTGAACACTATTACAAAAACGGAAAAGATGTTTTATCATTTTTATTTTCAGCCAATAAAGGAGGGCAATTTGGGGAGTTAAAAAAAGTAGCTTCTGGTGGAGAATTGTCTCGTATTATGTTGGCTATTAAAAAAGTAATGTCTGAAAACAGCCAGTTACCAACCATTATATTTGATGAAATAGACAGCGGTGTTTCTGGAGAAATTTCTAATAAAATGGCGCATATCATGTCTCAGATGAGCCAGCAAATGCAAGTTATTACCATTACCCATTTGCCACAGATTGCTGCCAAAGGAAATCAGCATTATAAAGTGTATAAAGAAGAGCTAAACAATACCACCACTACTAGTTTAAAACAATTGTCTGAAGATGAGAGAATTGTTGAGATTGCAGAAATGTTAAGTGGTAAAAATATTTCAGACAGTGCCCTAACGCATGCACGAGAATTACTGAATTAAACAAAGCAATTTTAAACTGAAGAAACAGGAGTACACTTATTTTTGGGTATTTAAAAAATTGAAAGGTAAAAATTAAACGATTATATTTGCCCACGAACAAAAAACTAACAATTTAAGAGATGTCTTATAATTTATTAAAAGGAAAAAAGGGAATTATTTTTGGAGCTTTAGACGAAAACTCTATTGCTTGGAAAACTGCTGAAAGAGCACATGAAGAAGGAGCAGAGTTTGTGTTAACAAACGCACCTATTGCCATGAGAATGGGTACTATTAAAGACCTAGCAGCAAAAACAGGATCTCAAATTATTCCTGCAGATGCAACTTCTATGGAAGACCTAGAAAATTTAGTAGAAAAATCTATGGAGATTTTAGGAGGTAAAATAGACTTTGTATTGCATTCTATTGGAATGTCTGTAAACGTACGAAAAGGAAAGCTATATACAGACCCCAAGTATGATTTCACCACCAAAGGGTGGGATGTTTCTGCTGTTTCTTTTCATAAAGTAATGAATGTGCTATATAACAAAGAAGCTATGAATGAGTGGGGTAGTGTGGTAGCACTTACCTATATGGCTGCGCAACGTGTTTTTCCAGATTATAATGATATGGCAGACAACAAAGCATATTTAGAGAGTATTGCACGTAGTTTTGGGTACTTCTTTGGAAGAGATCATAAAGTACGGGTAAATACCATTTCTCAATCTCCAACACCAACTACAGCAGGTAGTGGTGTAAAAGGGTTTGAAGGATTTTTAGCCTATGCAGATAAAATGTCTCCTTTAGGAAATGCAACTGCCTTAGAATGTGCAGATTATACAATATCTATGTTTTCTGATTTAACAAAAAAAGTAACCTTACAAAATTTATTTCATGATGGAGGCTTCTCTAATATGGGCGTAAGTGATGCTGTCATGGATAAATTTATAGAATAATAGCTTATATATTACGATAAAACTTAAACAGGTTTTGATTATTGTTAATCAAAGCCTGTTTTTTTTGTGATATATTTAATAACAGATATTTTTTTCATTAATGTATTTCTTCTGTGAAATAAATAATGTATTTTACAAATTATTAACATTTGTTAACGCAACTAATTAAAACCAAACCACATGAAAAAAATTACTTTATTATTATTATTATTTGCAATATCCTTCAGTGGATATGCTCAATTAACCGAGGATTTTGAGACAGATTCACCAACAGGTTGGACATTTATGCAAACAGAAACTGATGATCCGGGTTGGGTTCAAACAACCGTTAGAGCAAATTCTGGTGCAGCATCTTTTTTTCATGATGATGCTAATATTGCTGCTGAATCAACCTCATGGATGATATCTCCTGCTCATACAGTATCTGCAGATGAAAACCTTTCATTTTTTTACAATAATAATTTTAACTCATATTCTGTTGAAAGTGGTGTTTGGGTATCAAATGCTAGTGGAGATCCAATTGCGAATCCATCTGATTTTTCTGAAGTATTTGATATAGATGCCAACTTTTCTGAAGATGTTTGGGTTTCTCATGAATACGATCTTTCTTCATATGTAGGGCAAACTATTTATGTTGCTTTCAAATATAGAGGAGATTATGCTGATGAAGTCTATATTGATGACTTTTCTATTGCTGCTCCACCGTCTTGTGTGCCACCAAGTAGTCTTTTAGCTACAACTAACTCACCATCAGAAGTAGAGATATCTTGGACAGCTGGAGGCACTGAAACTGAATGGACTTATGAATTTGGCCCTACTGGTTTCACTCAGGGTAGTGGAACACTTACTGTAACGGGGCCAAACAACCCTGTAACTTTAGTTGGTTTAACTCCAGGAGCAGCCTATGATATTTATGTTCAAGCTAATTGTGGTGGAACTGATGGCAATAGTACCTGGGAATTAATTTCTTGGACAATGCCAAATACACCTCCCTCTAATGATGACTGTGACGGCGCTATTGCTCTTACTGTTAATTCAGACTATGAGTGTGCTGTTGTTACAGCTGGCACCACATTAGGAGCTACAGCTTCTTCACAATCAGATGATGTTACAGGAACACCAAATACGGATGTCTGGTTTTCATTCATAGCTACAGGCCCAAGCCATAAAGTAACTATTACTGATGTAGTAAATCAAGGAGGTGGAACTTCTACAAGTACGGACATGGGTATGGGAGTTTATGATGCTAGTGGTGGCTGTGATGGTCTAGTTTTTGTTGATGACAGCGACCCAAACACATTAGATTTATCTGGTTTAACACCCTCTAATGTCTATTTGGTAAGAGTTTATGGATGGTATAGTTCAGTACAACAAAATAATTTTAATATTTGTATTGGATCACCTTTAGGAACTGTAACACCAAATTTTTCAGATGACTTTAGTACTCTTAACAACTGGACGGAAGCTGCTGGAGATTATGGTACTCCTTCAGGCACCACGGGAAGTTTTGCAGGTGATGATTTTGGAAATGATGTTACTAGTGTAAATGGCCAATCAGCGAGGGTTAATATTTATGGATCAATTACAGACGAATATTTAATTTCTCCAGTATTTGATCTTTCAGGTGGTACCTATTACTTAAACTATGATATAGCATTAACAGAATTTGCTGCAACTACTTCTGCTACTTTAGGAACTGATGATTATCTTGCATTATTGGTTACTCAAGACGGAGGTTCTTCATGGCAAGAGCTCTCTAGATGGGATGCTAGTACAGAAATAAGTAACGAAGGTCAATCAGCTACAGAAATTCCTTTGAGTAGTTATGGTGCTGAGGTTCAGTTCGCTTTTTATGCAAATTCTGGAGATAGTGATTCAGGTATAGACAATGATTTATTTATAGATAATTTCCAGATCACTTCTGAAACTTTAGGAACAGCAACTAATACTTTAGAAGGCTTTACATTGTATCCAACAATTGTAAAAGAAGAACTAAACTTTAGATCTCAAAATAAAGTAGAGGCAATAACAGTCTTTAATTTATTAGGTCAAAAAGTATTTTCTAGAGCACCTAATGCAAACAATTCATCTGTAAACTTGTCTACTTTAAGACCAGGGGTGTATATTGTAAAAGTAAGTGCTGAAGGAAATATAGGATCTTACAAGATTATAAAAGAATAACTATTTTTTTAAAATATCTTATTATAAACGCAAACCGAAAGGTTTGCGTTTTTTTATGCTATTTTTACTCTTGAAATTTAAGCTGAATAGATGGGTTTTTTTAATAAAATAGACAAGGTGTTTTCATCTTCAGAGAACTTTAACCTTATAGAAAGAAATGAGGTAGATCTTCATATTGAAGAAAATATTAAAAGTGTAGGAATTGCTAAATTTGCAACATCAGACTATGGAGACTTATTTCTTTCTATCAATGAGTTAGGGGGCTTTTTAATGCTGGAAACTATTTTGGTGAGTGCTACCAACGTAAAAACTAAAAAAGGGAGCAAACTTACTTTTTCTGCTAAAGATGCATCTCTAAAATTTGATTCTGATGAAGACAGAATTGAATCAGATTTTTCTAGTGATGCCAATAGGTATAGTACTAAAATAGATTATAATATAAGTGAAGAAGAAGCTGAAGTATTTAAAACAAAAAAGTACGATTCAGTTTTATTTGAAATCAACGGACAAGAAATTAACTTTTCTGTGATATAATATAGCCAGTGAAAATAGCATTCTCTATCATTATTCCTGTATACAATCGTCCTGAAGAAATAGACGAATTGTTGGCTAGTATTCTTTCTCAAGAATATGATGAGGCTTTTGATGTCTGTATTATTGAAGATGGTTCTTCTGTAAAAAGTGATTTGATTGTAGACAAATATTCATCGCAACTTTCTATTCACTATTTAGAGAAACAAAACACAGGACCTGGTGCAAGTAGAAATTATGGAATGAAGCAAGCCACAGGTAATTACTTTATCATACTAGACTCAGATGTAATTCTTCCCAAACACTATTTAGCTACAGTTGCTAAGCAATTAGAGAAAAAATATACGGATGCTTTTGGAGGGCCAGATGCGGCGCATCCAAATTTTACATCATTACAAAAAGCTATTAATTATTCTATGACATCTTTTTTAACCACCGGTGGCATTAGAGGAAAGAAAAAAAGTGTTGGAAAATTTCAACCAAGAAGTTTTAATATGGGGCTTTCTCAAAAAGCTTTTGAGATTACCAAAGGCTTTTCAGATATGCGTGCAGGAGAAGATATAGACCTTACTTTTCGTTTATGGAATCATGGTTTAGAAACTCAGCTAATAGATACCGCTTATGTATATCATAAACGTAGAAATTCTATTTCTAGTTTTTTTCAACAAACCTTTGCATTTGGTGCAGCAAGACCCAAACTCAATAAAAAATATCCAACTACCGCAAAACTTACCTATTGGTTTCCAAGTGTTTTTATACTTGGTTTAGACTTGTCTATTTTACTCTCATTTTTTGGAATGTATAACCCTATACTATTTTACGGGTTGTACTTTTCTCTTATCGCAATAGATGCTTCTTTACGTAATAATTTTAATCCAATTGTTGGTATATTAAGTATCATAACCTCAGTCACCCAATTTATTGGCTACGGATTAGGGTTTTTAGAATCTATGTTTTTTTCAAAAAAATAGTCTAGGCTATCGTATCTAACATATTTTTGATAGTGTCTACATCAGAAACCGTTTGCGGCGTATTTCCAAAAAAAGAATGGGTGTTCCTAGAGGTTGTCTTTGAGGCAGAGCTGTGTATTTCAGTAAAACCAGCAGTTTTAAAAAGGCTACTATTTAGATGGTTTATACCACTTCCAGGCATTACAATAAGTTTGTTTTGTGCCATCTTTTGAAGTTCACTTAATAAGTCTATGCCATCTTCAGCTTTTTCTTTTTGCCCTGAGGTTAGCAGTCTGCCAACTCCCATTTTAATTAATTCTAGCAGAGATTCTTTTGGTTTAGGTACCACATCAAAAGCTCTGTGAAAAGTAAACGATAGTGGTTTAGAAAGTTCAATTAATTCTCTGGTTCTTTTAATGTCTATGGTATTATTTGCATGTAGTACTCCAGAAACTATTCCAGCACAACCTAAGTCTTTGCATTGAAGAATGTTTTCTTTCATGATGTCAAATTCGGCATTAGAATAGTGAAAGTCTCCACTTCTAGGACGTATTAACACCTGAACAGGAATACTTAAACTGTGCATCACTTTTTTAAGTAAACCAAGAGAGGGTGTGATGCCGCCAACAGAGATTTCTGAACATAATTCTATACGTTGTGCTCCAGCTTTTTCAGCATTAATAGCAGATTGATATGAGTTAGCACAAATTTCTAATATCATAATTATTCTATAATAATTTCATCAATAAATGTCCATGGTTTATGACCGGCTCCTTGTTTTCCCTCAGGGATAATTCCGTAACTAGGGATTATAATCTTTAATTCGGTTGCTTTTAAATTTTTATCTTCTGGATAGAATTGTGAGATATTTAGATTAAAATCAACTAATAAAGATTTAGTGTTTTCTATTTTTTTTCTTGTTAAAATAGCTCTTCCATCTTCTAATTTTAATTGTAAATTAATTTCCTTTGGCGCATAAATCCATTGTCCGTTTGCATTAAAAAATCGGGTAGCAATGGTATTAATGTTTGTTGGGTTCTCAAACTCAATAGTAATTTCTATATCCTCTCCAGAAAAACCTAGCCACTCTTTATCTCCATAACGTTTGTTGTTTCCAGAAATACCATTAATCAAAGCGTTTTTGCCACCAGCATTATAGGTTGGGTGTGGTTTTTTATCTATTAATATTTTGGCACCCACTCCTTTGTGTAGATTAACTTTTTGTTGAAAAACAGCTCCTAAAGCAGTAGCATTTGAATCTAGAATCACCGCTTTAATTATTATGGACGAATCTACAGGAATTGGATTTACATATAATTTGGAAGGAGCTGTCTCATTTGTAGAATAGTAAATAGGGTAAGAAGAAGAGGTAGTATTTAATTGATAAGTTAGATTACCTTCTGTATTTTTTAATTCGCCTTTTACGGAATACATATGATTGGCGTAATTTACATCTAATTGGTCTAATCTTTTTTGATACTGCTCTAATCTATTAATAAAATCTATATAATTTTTATTTTCAGGGGAAGACCATACAACTTCGCTTAAAGCAACCGCTCTAGGAAATGCCATATATTCTACTTGTTTTTCAGTTTGCATGTATTCTGTCCAAACATTTCCTTGTGCACCCAATACATAGGTAGCTTCTTGATCTGATAGTTCTTTAGGGATTGGATTAAAATGATATACTTTTTCTAAGGGCAGAAAACCACCAATAGCCAGGGGTTCATTTTCGTTGTCTGACTGGTAATGATCAAAATAACAATGAGAACCAGGAGTTAAAATGACATCGTGCCCTTCTTTTGCAGCCTCAATAGCACCACTAGTACCTCGCCAAGACATGACGGTTGCATTAGGTGCCAAACCACCTTCTAAAATTTCATCCCAACCAATAATTTGTTTTCCTTTGGTATTGATGTATTTTTCCATTCTAGCAATAAAA
>Ga0209711_10001609_pt1 | contig 21635 bp, 19 predicted proteins | sample ArcticOcean_MG_C_7_FD_187441 | JGI IMG/M metagenome (GOLD analysis project Ga0209711, IMG submission 187441) | Marine microbial communities from western Arctic Ocean - ArcticOcean_MG_CB11_88 (SPAdes) (version 2) | ecosystem: Environmental > Aquatic > Marine > Oceanic | place: Arctic Ocean...
TACTAGGCGTTGTGCTACTTTACGTCTCAGCATCGATAGTTTCTTACGGCTATCATCGCGAGAACCGTGAGTTGGAGGAGTTCCCATTGAAGGCACTGCATCAACAGCATCTTGCTTGGTGATTCGTCCATCTCTTCCAGTACCAGAAACGGCATTGGCATCGATTCCTTTTTCGTTTAATATTTTCTTTGCCGCTGGCGAAGCAGAACCCGAAGCGTATGTCACTTGTGCTACAACCTCTTTTTCAACAACAGCTGCTTCTTCTTTCTTAGCTGGAGCTTCTGCAGGAGCAGCGTCGCCACTCGGTTTGCCTTCTGTATCAATTAGGCAAACGACTTGACCAACAGCAACTGCATCACCTTCTTCTGCTTTGAAAGTAATTGTTCCGCTTTCTTCGGCAGGAAGTTCTAAGGTTGCTTTGTCCGAATCTACTTCGGCAATGGGTTGGTCTTTTTCGACGTAATCTCCTTCGGCAACAAGCCATTGAGCAATTTCTACTTCGGTAATTGATTCTCCTGGTGAAGGAACTTTCATTTCTAAAATCATAGGAATGGGTTTAACAGGTAGTGTTATTTATTTATTTTTTCTGATAAAATTATTCTTGGTGTCATCAAAAACATAATCAATGACTTCGCCGTGTCTTTTCTTGAATCGCGTTGCACTTCCTGCAGCTGGAGCCGCATAAAAACGCCTGGATACTGGTCGGAAATGAGCTGCTTCTGGTAAGTGAAGGAGTAAGTGTGACCATACACCCATATTACGAGGTTCTTCTTGGGCCCATACCACATCTTTAACGTCCTTATATTGCTTTAATACGTCACGCATTTCGTCAATCGGCAAAGGAAACAATTGTTCTACACGAACGATAGCGACATCGTGTCGGTTCTTTTCTTTGCGAGCTTCAACCAGATCGTAATAAAATTTACCCGTACAGAACACTAGGGTTTTCGTTTTTTTGGGAACTACATCAGTATCTTCAATTAGCGTGTGGAATTTACCATTCGCAAATTCTTCTTTAGAAGAAACAACATCTTGATGACGCAGTAAACTCTTCGGTGTGAATATAACCAAAGGTTTTCTGTAATTGGTTTTCATCTGTCGACGAAGAATATGGAATAAGTTTGCGGGTGTTGAACAATTTGCTACAAACATATTATCCTTTGCACAAAGCTGTAAATAGCGCTCAATTCGAGCAGAAGAATGTTCTGCTCCCTGTCCTTCGTATCCATGCGGAAGTAATAAGACAATTCCATTTTGAGTTTTCCACTTATCTTCTCCCGAAGCAATGTATTGGTCTATTACAATTTGTGCACCGTTACTGAAGTCTCCAAACTGCGCTTCCCAAATGGTCAATGCATTTGGACTTGCCATAGCAAAACCATAGTCAAAACCTAAAACTGCATACTCAGATAAAAGAGAATTGTAAACACTGAATTTTCCTTGATTTTCAGGACTGATCGTATTCAACAATACAATTTCTTCTTCAGACTCTTCTGCTTTTAAAAGTGCATGGCGGTGCGAAAACGTACCACGCTCCACATCTTGACCTGAAATACGAACATCGAAACCTTCTTTAAGTAAGGTTCCATAAGCTAGGAGTTCTCCCATTGCCCAGTCCATAGCGTCCGATTCGAAATACATGCGTCTTCGGTCACCAATTAATTTTTCTATTTTACGAAGGAATTTTTTATCCGCAGGCAAGGTGGTAATTGTTGTAGCTACTTCAGTAAGCATCTTTTCATCGACCTTCGTATCTACAACTTCTTTCATTTTCTTTGCCTTCGCCAAAGAAAGTCCTTCCCATTCATCAGCCATAAAAGGCGTGATGATTGTTTTTTCTTCTTTTCGAGAGTCCTTAAGGTCGACCTCTAAAGAGTTTTTATAATCTAGTTCCAACTGCTTTACATCTGCAGCAGTTACAATATTTTGAGCGATCAACTGATCAGCATAAATATCTCTCGGATTTTGATGTTTTGCAATTTTCTTGTACAGCTTAGGCTGGGTAAAGCGCGGTTCATCACCTTCATTGTGCCCATACTTACGATATCCTAATAGGTCGATGAATACATCTCTACCAAATTTCATTCGATAATCTAAAGCAAAAAGAGTTGCATGAACAACCGCCTCTGCATCATCCGAATTCACATGGAGTACAGGTGACAAAGTTACTTTTGCTACATCTGTACAATAGGTACTGGATCGAGCGTCGAGGTAGTTGGTTGTAAATCCAATTTGATTATTTACAACAACATGAATTGTTCCTCCTGTTCCGTATCCTTTAAGGCCTGCCATTTGAACAATTTCATAAGGCAATCCTTGTCCTGCAATTGCTGCATCTCCATGCACAATTATAGGGAGTACTTTATGGGTATCTCCGTCAAAACTATTTTCTAATTTTGCTCTTGCAATTCCCTGAACCACTGCGCCAACCGTTTCAAGATGTGAAGGATTAGGAGCAATATTCATGTTTATTTTTTTACCGTTATCGGTAGTGCGTTTTGAAGTCCATCCTAAATGGTATTTTACATCCCCGTCAAAAACTGTCTCTTCATAATCTTTTCCGTCAAACTCGCTGAAAATATCTTTTCCTGATTTTCCGAAAATATTAGTCAAGGTATTCAAACGGCCACGATGTGCCATTCCCATTACAAACTCTTCTACACCATGATTGGCTGCAGCCTCGACTACAGCATCTAGAGCTGGAATCAAAGACTCTCCACCTTCTAGAGAAAATCGTTTTTGACCGACATATTTGGTATGTAAAAAGGTTTCAAAGCTTACCGCTTGATTCAATTTTTTTAGAATATGTTTTTTCTCATCTTGAGAAAAATTTGGTAGATTATCGTTTACGTGAAGTCGTTTTTGAATCCAATCCAGTTTTTCAGGATTACGGATATACATATATTCAACTCCAATAGAATTGCAGTATACACGTTCTAGGTGTTCAACAATAACAGTAAGTGTATTGGGCCCTATCCCCATAATATCTCCCGCATTGAATACCATATTGCGATCTGCCGGAGATAATCCGAAATTTTCTAACGCCAAATTGGGTTGATAGGTTCTGCGGTCTCGTACAGGGTTTGTTTTGGTAAACAAATGCCCCCGTTTTCTGTACGCATCAATAAGCTGTACTACTCGAAACTCTTTTTGTAAGTGCTCGGGTACTTCAGTTACCGATTCAGTACTGTTATCGTCTTGGCTGTTTTCAACTCCAAAGTCAAAACCTTGGAAAAAAGCTCTCCAGCTAGGTTCAACGCTATCAGGTTGTTGAAGGTATTGGTCATACATTTGAGCAAAATAGCCCGTATGAGCTGCATTTAAAAAAGAATACTTGTCCATTATATGGATGCTTGTCTAAAGATTCATCTACGAAATTACAACTTTTAGCCTAAGCTTGCTATGTCTTTAAGTTAAAAAAAAGTGAGTTTTAACACAATTACACTTCATTTTATGGCATTTACAGTTTTTATTATAAAAAACGAATTCATTCTGAAAAACAACTCCTTAAGGATGTGTTTCAAAAAAGAAGAATATCTTTTCTAAAAACCAAAGAACACCTTTCATAATTGGTTACTTTAGACAGCATGTTTGCACTCGTCGATTGTAATAATTTTTATGCTTCTTGTGAGCGTGTTTTTCAGCCTCAATGGGAAGGAAAACCTATTGTCATTTTATCCAATAATGATGGCTGTGTTATTGCGCGAAGTAACGAAGCAAAAGCTTTGGGCATCCCTATGGGAGCACCTGCTTTTAAATACAAAGAGGTTTTTGCAAAACAAAAAATTAAAGTATTTTCTTCGAACTATCCGCTTTATGGCGACATGAGTAGTCGCGTTATGCAAATTCTAGAAAACTACACACCTGATTCCGAAATTTACAGTATTGACGAAGCCTTTTTAAAATTCGATGGTTTTGATTATTTTGATCTAAAAACTACAGGACACAAAATGAGAAAACAGGTACGTCAGTGGACGGGAATTCCTGTTTCTGTAGGCTTTGCTCCTACAAAAGCATTGGCTAAAATTGCAAATAAAATTGCAAAAAAGTTCGATTCCCGAACACAAGGAGTTTATATCATTGACAGTTGCGAAAAACGAGTAAAAGCGTTAAAGTGGACCGCCGTAAAAGACATCTGGGGCATAGGCAGGCAGCACAGCAAAAGACTAGAAGCGCAAGGAATCCAAACGGCATATGACTTTGCAAATCTTCCTGATTCATGGATCAAAAAACACATGAGTGTGTTGGAACTTCGTTTAAAAAAAGATTTACTCGGATTACCTTATATTAAGCTAGAGGATGTTATCCCTACAAAAAAGTCTATTGCTACTACTCGAAGTTTTAAAAGTAACCTTTCCCAGTTCCATCAATTAGAAGAGCGCATTTCGACTTATGCCAATAGCTGCGCAGAAAAACTTCGAAAGCAAGAAGGTAGTTGCAGTGCTGTCCTGATTTTTATTCGCAGTAATTCGCATCAAAAAAACAAAAAACAATACCGCAACAGCTGTGTAATCACCCTTCCATATGCTACCGATTCTAGTCTCATTATTTCCAAACAGGCAGTCAACGGATTAAAACGTATTTTCAAGGATGGTATTGACTATAAGAAAGCAGGCGTTATTCTATTAGGGTTAGTGCCTGCCAAAGAACGACAGCTCAACTTGTTTCAACCCGATCTAAACAAACACGATCCGCTGATGCAGGCTATTGACAAAATACATTTACGCTTTGGGCCGCATAAAATCAAATTAGGAAATCAAGACCTTAATTCAACTTGGAATATGCGGCAAGAACACCTTTCTAAGCGCTACACAACAGAGCTTACAGAAGTTTTTACTGTCAACAACAATTCGAATATCATCCTATGAAAAAAGCTCAAACGTCGCAACAAACCATCGTTTTCTTTAAACCAAATACGGAGGTATTTCAAGAGATGCCCCTAGCACAAAATGGCGTTTCCGCTGGCTTCCCTTCGCCTGCAGATGACTTTAAAGAACTTCGAATCAGTATTGATCAAGAGGTTGTCAAAAACGCTGAGGCTACTTTTTATGCTCGAGTAGCAGGAGAGTCTATGCAAGGGGCCGGACTAGATGATGGCGATCTTCTAGTTATTGATCGGAGTAAAGAGCCACAAGACAACAATATCGCAGTTTGTTTTATTGATGGTGAATTTACCGTTAAGCGTTTAAAGGTAGCGGAAGAATGTATCTATTTGATGCCCGAGAATTCAAAATACAAACCCATACGCGTAACTGAAGAAAACGAATTGATCATCTGGGGCGTTGTTACTTTTGTAGTTAAAAAAGTCTAATTTTTTAGTCTCAATAGAATTTCATACTTTAGGCGAAGCACACTATAATATATAATTAAATGAAGAGAGTCGCTTACCTTTTCTGGATCATCGGCATTCTTCATGTCTTTGGGCAGTATACAAATCAAGAACTTTTGACGACCTTCACAAAACCACTGATAATACCTTTATTAGCAGTTTTTTACTACAACAAACAGGCAGGAAAATTATTTTTAATTGCACTCGGGTGCTCTTGGTTGGGAGATCTTTTCTTGATGGGCGAAAGTCCTTTGTTTTTCCTATTAGGAATTTTCTCTTTTTGGGGAGCACAAGTTTACTACTTATATCTAATCACTAAAGAAATACAACTTCCCTTCAAAAAACTCTTTCGTTCTAAAGAAGCCCTTCTACCGCTAATCTTGTTCGGAGGTTACTTTGTTGGCACTATGAGTTTATTAGGTGCTAAACTCGGAATGCTGTCTTTTCCAGTTAGTGGATATGCGCTCACTTTAGCAACCATAGGCGCTGTAAGCATGCTACTGTGGAGGAAAAAGAAAAGCTCAAAAACGCTAGCTCTTTTATCTGGAGTTATCTTATTTATTGTTTCTGATAGCATGATCGCATTCAACACTTTTTATTTTCAAGAAGACATCTTTGGCATCTGGATTATGGTCACCTATATCCCCGCTCAATTCTTAATCTGTACTTACTTTAAAAAATCACATCTAACATCCAACACATGAATTTAGCTCTTTCAGCATTATTCAAATACAGCGTCTACCTATTTTGGGTTGTTGCTCTTATTAATCTTTATGGATTAATGTTTTATAGCCCACTAGAACAAATCACAAAACCATTTATTGTACCCATTTTATGTCTTTATTATTTCTCTGGAAACAATAGAGACTCAGCTTACATGATGGCTTTGTTTTTCTCTTGGATTGGGAATGTTTTAATTATGAGTCCTGGATTCGCAATGATCCTTGCAGGGGTTATTTGTTTCTGGGGAATGCTATTACTCTATTCGTATCACATTCTCAAAAATCTTCCAGGTTCACTTGTAGATCAATTCAAAAAAAAATATGCTAAGACTATTGTGACTATTTGTCTAGTATACTTGATCATCATAGTAGGCGTGCTCTACGAGGATCTAGGAAAACTTGTTCCTGCAATATTGTTTTATGGAGTAACGCTAACAGGAGCCGGATTTCTTAGTATTATGCTATGGCTTAAACAAAAAGAAAAAACAACATTCGCTCTCATGTCAGGGATGATTCTTCTGATTATTAGTGGCACACTACTAACTGTAAAGCTTTTTGCAGGAAACAACCTTTTAATTGAAACCTTGATACGACTTTCATACATAGTTGCGCAGTTTTTAGTCTGTTTATACTTTTTAAAAAATACTTCAATAAACAAAACATGAATTCGTCAATAATGCGTCTAATTGGACTTAGTCCCTATCCTTTTATCTTTATTTCCATTTGTTATGTTTTTGGAGTTACATTGAATATAGATCAATTAGAAATCATTTCGACCTTATTACTCATTCCGAGTCTATCGCTTTTTTATATTTCAAATTCAAAAAGAAATCTTGCCTATGAATTAATCCTTGTTTTTTCATGGACAGGGAGTTTCTTGATTATGTCCGATTCGTTTGTATATTCTATCGGAGGGGTCATTTTTTTTTGGGGAACTATATTGCTTATTTCTGATCATATTCTGAAAAAATTACACAAACCGATGAAAGAACAGTTGAAAAAGAAAGAAACAATTCTTTTACTCGTCATTCATTTGGCCTATTTAATAACTGTGTTATTGTATTTATCGGAAGATCTTAAAGTTTTTATTTATCCCATTTTATTTTATGCTGCAACCCTTATAGGTACAAGTTTTTTGAGTTCGATTCTTTGGAGAGAACAACAAAGTAATAAGAACTTGTTTTTAATGATCGGTACCGTTCTACTTGTATTTAGTGGATCAATCTATGCGATTAAACTTTTTACTGGGACATTAAGTATTACTCAAAACTTCATACGCGTAACTCTTTTCACATGTTCCGTGTTTTTAATCTGTTTACACTTTACAGCGTCAAAAAAAAGTAAATGAAAATCTCAAATATTTCTCCATAAACATTCATAGTCCTTTAGGGGCTGTCTTTATTCCTCTACACTTTTGGTATAGTGGTTGACTATCCTAGAATACAATCAATTGCTGTTGTATGTATGATTCCTTTCCTTGCCCTCGCAACTAATTCAAAAAAAGAAGTCGTAAACGGGTATTTTTATGTCTTGTTTATGGCTTGGATTGGAGACATCTTATTGTTGTCTGAGAATCCATCAACAACGTTCAGTGCCATCATTTCATATTGGGGAAATCTCCTGGTCATTTCAGCATTATTACAACGCAAGCTCGTTGGTTCTATACTGTCTCAAATTCAAGAAAAAGAAGGCGTATTTGCATTATTGGTTTTGGGAATAACTATCTTAAGTGTCATCGTAATAATAGAACCATACGCAGGAATAATTATAATTCCTAGAGTATTTTACGGGATCACCTTAATCCTAACAGGAATTCTAAGTTTTATCATCTACTCAAAGAACAAGACAATTCGAAATCGAAATTTGATTTTAGGATATGTTTTTATGTGCATAAGCGCCATTACAAAAGCTATAGAAATAATTTATTTTGACAATAATTATTACTTTTTTTGGAATCCTCTATTTTATGTACTGGGACATTATTACTTTTACTTGTATTTCACACACAAGTCAAAACATAACCATGCAATTTAAAAACTTAGATCTACCGTTGTCCCTCCTACTGTTTTTTTGCTTCAATTTAAGTTTAGCTCAAGACGAAGACTATTATGAAGACGAAGACGACACATATGAGGAGGTAGAATATCTATCTCCCCTAAACGACAAAAGCTTAGAAGGTCAAAAATTGTTTGTTGAAGAACTTTTGGACCTCTCAGGATATATTGTCAAAAGCATACAGGTATATCAAAAACTCCCGAACAATGCTAAGGTTTTTCGAGTGAAATTGGACTCTAAAAACGAAGGTGGTTTTATGTTTGTACGCTGGGATAAAAAGGAAAAAGAAAATTACATTGCCAATAAAATGATTGATCCCGGAGTATACTACAACTTGAAAGCCTCCAAAGAAATTATGCGTAAACAAACAGACAAAGGGTCTTTCGGAATTGAAGATATTGGATTACAGGCAGGAGATCAAGAACAAATAAGTAAAGACGAATTGGAACAATTTCGACAAGAATTCGACCTCCAGGAAAAAGAGAAAGAAGTGGAAAAAATAAACCAAGAAAATAAGGTGGCAAAAAAGAAAAACAGAAAGCGTAAGAATTAATTTGTTTATTTTGTTTGCAAAAAAGCTAAACAAAAGTTGTTGTGTTTAAAATTCAAGCCTTAATTTTGCTGAAAATTAATTCCCATGCAAAATCGCCTACTACTGATCCTATTGACAATCTCCACCTATGTATTAGCTCAAAATACAGGGACTTTTTCAGGTCAAATTATTGATGAAAAAACACAATACCCTTTAGAAGGGTCTTCTGTTATTCTTGAAGGAACAAATATTGGTGTTATTACGGATGCAAATGGATATTTTACTTTTGAAAACGTACCCGCCAAATCATATAATATTCAAGCAACTTATTTGGGTTATGAATCTCAAACTCTTTACAATGTAATCGTAAAGTCGGTAGGAACACCATCTCTTTTATTTAAACTCAACGAAGCTTCCGAAGCTTTAGATGAAATAATCCTCTCGAAGAGTTCTTTTAGAACGTCTAAAGAAACACCATTATCAACCCAATCATTTTCAGCGGTAGAGATAGAAACATATCCTGGAGGAAATAACGATATCGCAAAAGTAGCACAGAGTTTACCTGGAATTTCCCCTTCAATTGGTGGATTTAGAAATGACTTCATTATTCGTGGTGGAGCTCCAAACGAGAGTGTATACTATTTGGATGGTGTAGAAATCCCAAACATCAATCATTTTAGCACACAAGGAAGCGCTGGAGGCCCCGTAGGAATGCTCAATGTTGCTTTTATACGAGAAGTAACATTATCCTCCTCTGCATTTGGTGCAGAATACGACAACCCTTTGTCGGGAGTACTTGCTTTTGAGCAACGCGAAGGAAACGATCAAAAGTATTCAGGAAATGTCCGAATTGGAGCCAGTGAAGCTGGAGCAACTTTCAACGGTCCGTTATTCAAGAGAGGGAAAGAACGCTCCAATACAACGTTAATGGTTTCTGCTCGAAGAAGTTATTTGCAGTTTGTGTTTGCCTTGGTAGGCCTTCCTATACGCCCAGATTACTGGGATTACCAATGGAAATTGAATCATACAATTGATGAACGCAACAGCCTTACTTTTATTGGTCTAGGTTCTATAGATGATTTCTCGGTAGTTGCTCCCGATGATTTTGATGTGGAACAACAAGCAGCTCTAGAGACAGCTCCAATTATTGAACAAAGAACCATTACACTTGGTCTTACTTGGAAACATAAATTCAAAAATGGCACAGGGCAAGTAAACACAACATTGAGCACCAATCGTCTGAAGAATGTTTTCAGTCAATACCAAGACAACGAAAACAAAACAGGCATTCTCTTTAGAAATGATTCTAAAGAGCAAGAAACTAAATTAAGGGTGCACGCCACTCAATACATAAAAGACTGGAAAGTTTCTTATGGACTTAACGTTCAGCAATCCGTTTACACTAATAATACGGATGATGTAGTTGGCGGTTTAGGCTATGAAACCGCTATTGATTTTGCTAAATATGGCTTCTTTGGAAAACTGAGTCGCTCATTTGCAAACAACCGCTTAAGTTTAGCACTAGGACTGCGTTCAGATGCAGATAGCTTTACAAACGGATCAACATTAATAGATAATCTATCACCAAGGCTTTCGGCTTCGTATATGCTCAATGAAAGTAGTAGTTGGAAGCTGAATGCTTCTGTGGGGCGTTATTTCAAAATCCCAACTTACACCATGTTAGGGTTTCAAAACAACAGTGGAGAGTTCATCAACAAATCCAATCGATACACACAGAGTGATCATTATGTCTTTGGGGTTGAGTACAACCTAAGTCCTTCAGCTCGATTTACAGTAGAAGCTTTTAGAAAAGACTACAGCCAATACCCGGTATCTGTTTTAGACGGTGTATCCTTAGCCAATAAAGGTGCTGGTTTTGAAGTATTAGGAAACGAAGCAGTAGTTGATACTGGTAGCGGATTGAGTAAAGGAATTGAAGTTTTGTTTCAACAAAAACTATCGAATAACTTTTATGGTATTTTGGCTTACACCTTATTTAGCAGTGAGTTTTCAGGAATAGACAATGTAAGACTTCCTTCGGTCTGGGACAGTGGAAACTTGCTGACCTTTACTGGAGGCTATAAACTACCAAAAAACTGGGAGGTTAGTTTGCGCTATCGTTATGCCGGAGCAACACCGTTTGCCCCAACTGACACAGCAGCAACTTTAATAACCTACCCGCAAGTTATAATCGACTATAGTCGTTTGGGAGAAAACAAATTATCAACCTTCAAACAAGGAGATTTTCGTTTGGATAAGAAATGGAATTTCGAGAAGCTATCGTTTAATTTCTATATCGAAATTCAAAATTTCTTAGCGCAAGAAAACCCTCGGCCAGACGAATATACTTTGGCTAGAACGGATGAAGGCGTGTTGATTTTACCTAAAGAACTTGTTAAGATTGAACGGGAAGAACGGAACACTCCTTTCCCCTCTTTTGGATTTGTATTTGATTTTTAGAGGTAAAAATCTTTTACTAATTGCTGGTGTTCGGATGTACGTTGATGGCGAGATTCTTCAAGAATCAATTCCTCGGTAAGCAAAGAAGATTTTGTTTTTTCAAATCGCATCAAAATTCTTTTAAAAGAACTCGTTGACGTTCCCTTTACTTGTAGCTCTTGAACTATATGTAGATTCTGCTCAAGCCCAAGTTTGAAAAGCTTATTTCGGTATTCAAAAGGACACACCATTGAAAAACTTCCAGTAACATTTAATAGTTGATCAACACAAGAAAACAAATCTTCGTAGGGAAGGTAGTTATTATCTCGAGCGGTACTTCTTGAGTCTTCTGATGCTTTAAAAGGGGCAGTAAAAAAAGGTGGATTCGAAACAACCAAATCAAAGGTTTCAATAGATTTTTGAGTGTAGTTTAAAATGTCTGCATGAATCAATTCTAAACGATCAGACCAAGGGGAATCTTTAAAGTTTGCGGCCGCCTCAGCAGCAGCGTCTTCTTCTATTTCTATTGCTTTGATGATAGAACTTGCAGTTCTTTGGGCGAGCATTAGAGCAATCAGTCCAGTACCAGAACCAATGTCTAAAATGGTTTTGGGTTTACTATTCACAGAGGTCCAAGCGCCAAGTAAAACACCGTCAGTACCGATTTTCATTGCAGATTTCGACTGGTCAATTTGAAATTGCTTAAACCGAAAGAGTGCATTTTTCACGGGCGATAAACATCCAATAATCCGTCTGGTAAATTCAGTGTAAGTTCTGACGATTTTTTATCAACTTTAGCAATAAAATCATCGTGAACAGGAACTAAAATAAGTCGCTCCTTATTATCTTGAATCTCGAACAAAGCTTGAGGCGTTTGATCATTTATCGATTGAAGTATTCCGATCTTTTTACCCGATTGCTCTTTAACCGTAAAACCAATAACTTCGTGATAATAAAATTGACTGTCCTCTAATTCAGGAAGGAAACTTAGAGGGAGGTACAACTCTTTCTTCATCATCAAATCTGCATCGGCTTCTGTTTCGATGTCTTCGAAGCGAATTCGCAGTAAGCTTGATTTTTGGAGTTGGGCATTATCAATAAAAAAAGGAACCAGTTTATTGCCTTGTAAGACAAAAACTGATTCCAAATTGATATAGTCTTGAGGAGTATCAGTATCTAGCTTAGCTAGAACTTCTCCTTTGTAACTGAATTTTGAAACGATGGTCCCGAGATAGAAACATTCTTCTTTGGTCATCGATGCAACAAATTATGCTTCTGGAGTCTCTTCAGTTGCGTCAGCAGCAGGAGCTTCTTCAGCAGGAGCAGCCTCTTCAGCTACTTCTTCTTTTGCTTCTTCAACAGCAGGAGCTTCGGCGGCAGCAGCAGCTTCTTTTTCAGCAGCGGCAGCAGCTTCAACAGCGGCAGCAGCAGCAACTTCTTCGGCAGCAGCTTCATCAACTAGAGCTTTAGCATCAGAAACACGCTTTTCATTTACAGCTTTTTCAGCAGCAAATGCATCCGCTTGTGCTTTGGCTTCTTCTTTAGAAAGACCGTCTACTTTAGCTTGTATAAGAACGTCTTTTTGCTCTAACCATGCTTCGAACTTTGTATCTGCGTCTTCCTGAGTTAAGGCTCCTTTGCGAACTCCACCTTGTAGGTGATGTTTCAATAAAGCTCCTCTGTAAGACAATAAAGTACGAGCAGTGTCAGTAGGTTGCGCTCCATTTTCTAACCATTTTACAGCAGCATCTACATCAAGATTAACTGTTGCTGGGTTAGTGTTAGGATTGTATGTTCCGATTTTTTCGAGATAACGTCCATCTCTTTTGGCACGAGCATCAGCTGCTACTACCCAATAGAATGGTTTTCCTTTTTTTCCGTGTCTCTGTAATCTGATTTTTACTGGCATGTCATATTAAATTGTGAACGTTCTCGACGTTCGGGTTATTAATTCAAGATGCAAATGTACTCTTTTATTTCAAAAGTAGGCCCGAAACTATTAGAGATCTTATATTTAGAAAAGAAACCAAGTTGTCTGAACATGTTTAGGCGGTTATTACTAGGATTTTATCCTTGTACAACCCATTAAAAAGGCTTATTTTTGCGCCCTAATTTATTGAGAACACATCCATGCAAATTACAAGAACAGACCTTGACGCCTTAAACAGTACAATTACGATCGCATTAGATCAAAATGATTTTGCTGAAAAAGTACTTAACATATTGAACGATTATCGCAAAAATGCGAGCATCCCAGGATTTAGAAAAGGGCATGTGCCTATGGGCATGATCAAAAAACAATATGAAACGGCAGTTACAGCTGATGAGGTAAACAAAATACTACAAGAAAACTTAAACAAATATATCACCGACGAAAAGCTTGAGCTCCTTGGAAATCCACTTCCAAAAATGCAAGACGAAATTGACTGGAAGGCTGATGTTATGAACTTTGAATTCGAACTTGGACTTTCTCCGAAGTTTGATGTTAAGTTGAAAGGCAAAAAAGCAGTTACCTATTTCCAAATCGAAGCGGATAAGAAAATGATTGACGAACAACTCAACCATATTCAAAAACAATACGGAAAGATTGAGTCTGCTCAAGAAATCGGAAAAGGCGCTGAACTATCTGTTGAAATCAAAAACGAGGAAGCTGCTATCGACACAACTCCTGTTATTGAGTTTGATCAAATCAAAGGAAAAAAGAACATCACTGCACTTAGCGCTGCTAAAGTTGGTGACACTGTAGAGCTAGAAGCTAAAGGGCTTTTCACAGAAGACAGTGCGTCTGCTAGAGCATTTGGCTTAACCATTCCACAATTGGATGAGCTTCCAAAAACGGTTGCGATTACTATAAAGGAAATCAACAATCGAATTCTTGCTGATTTAGATCAAGAGCTTTTTGATAAATTGTACGAAGCTGGAACTGTAACTTCGGTAACAGATTTAAAAGCTAAAGTAAAAGACGGGATTGAAAAGCAATTTGTTTCTCAGTCGGAACAAAAGCTACTTAATGACGTGACAGAGAATTTAATTGATGCAACTAAATTTGATCTCCCTAAAGAATTTTTGATTCGTTGGTTACAAAACTCTGGTGAAAAACCATTGAATGAAGAAGAAGCTATCGAGGAGTATGACAAATCTGAAAAAGGGATTCGTTACCAGTTGATCGAAGGATCAATCATCCAAGAGCATGATCTTCAAATTCAGTTTGAGGAATTACAAAGCTTTGCGAAAGAATTGATCAAAGAACAAATGGCTCAGTATGGTCAACAAGCTCCAGAAGAAAAAGAACTCGATGATATCGCTGCTCGTATCTTCACCAATCAAGAAGAAACCAAAAGACTTTCTGATCAATTGATGAGTAAAAAGCTGTTGGATTTTTACAAAGAAAATGCAGGAATAAAAACAAAGAAAGTAAACTACGATGCCTTTGTAAAAGAAGCATACGGTAGTGCACAATAATTTTACTTACTTTTAGTTACTAAATAAACCTCACTATGGACTACGGAAAAGAGTTTAAAAAATACGCAACTAAGCATCACGGAGTAAACGCTATGTATTACGATAAAATCGTTAGCAGCATGACTCCTTATATCATTGAAGAACGCCAAATGAACGTAGCTCAGATGGATGTATTCTCTAGATTGATGATGGATCGTGTTATGTTTTTGGGAACAGGGATTGACGATCAAGTAGCAAACATCATTCAAGCTCAGTTGTTGTTTTTACAAAGTGTAGATCCAAAACGTGATATTCAAATGTACATCAACTCTCCTGGAGGAGGCGTATATGCAGGTTTGGGTATTTATGACACAATGCAGTACATAACACCCGATGTTGCAACGATCTGTACTGGAATTGCAGCTTCAATGGGTGCTGTTTTACTTTGCGCAGGACAAAAAGGGAAACGTTCTGCTTTACCTCATGCTCGTGTGATGATTCACCAACCTTTAGGTGGTGCTCAGGGTCAAGCTTCGGATATCGAAATTACCGCTCGCGAGATCATGAAACTTAAAAAAGAATTATACGATATCATTGCAAACCATTCTGGTCAAGAATTCGACAAAGTACACCACGACAGTGATCGTGATTACTGGATGAAAGCTGACGAAGCTAAGGCTTACGGTATGGTGGATGAAGTTTTGACTAAATAAAAAGTATTGAATCATGAGTGATGAAGAATTAATTTGTTCCTTTTGCGGCCGTTCTAAACCACAGACCGATTTGCTGATTGCGGGCTTAGACGCTCATATCTGTGATAAATGTATTCATCAAGCTCATGGTATTGTGATTGAAGAAGACAAAGGTGCTCAAGGTGCAGATGATCAATCAGAAGCTTTAGATGTAAAGACACCGAAACTCACCAAGGCTTTTTTAGACCAATATATCATTGGTCAAGATGCAGCTAAACGGGTGATTTCTGTTGCTGTATACAATCACTATAAAAGATTATCTCATCCTAAATCGGAGCTTGAGGAAATTGAAATTCAAAAAAGTAATATCCTATTGGTTGGACAAACCGGAACAGGAAAAACATTATTGGCTCAATCCATTGCCAAGATGCTTAGTGTGCCTTTGGCTATCGTAGATGCTACAATCTTAACAGAAGCAGGCTATGTTGGTGAAGATGTTGAAAGTATTTTAACCCGCTTACTTCAGGCTGCTGACTATGATGTTGAACGCGCTCAACGTGGAATTGTTTTCATTGATGAGATTGACAAAATTGCCCGCAAAGGAGATAATCCATCCATTACACGTGATGTTTCAGGAGAAGGGGTTCAACAAGCACTATTGAAGTTGCTTGAAGGGACCGTTGTAAACGTTCCCCCAAAAGGAGGTCGTAAGCACCCCGATCAAAAGTTCATTGAAGTAGATACCTCCGATATATTATTTATTGCAGGTGGAGCTTTTGATGGTATTGAACGTGAAATCAATAAGCGTATGAATCTTCAGGCAATTGGTTATAAAGTTCAAGCGCAAAAAGAAGACATCGACAAAGACAATCTTTTACAATATGTTAATCCAAAAGATGTAAAGTCATTTGGATTAATTCCTGAGATAATTGGACGCCTTCCTGTGTTGACTTACATGCACCCGCTAGACAGAAAAACTTTACGCTCTATATTAACTGATCCTAAGAATGCATTGATCAAGCAGTACGAAAAGCTTTTTGAGCTCGATGGAATAACGCTCAGTTTCTCTTCTGGAGCATTGGATTTTATCGTTGAAAAAGCCTTGGAATACAACTTAGGAGCACGTGGATTACGTTCTCTTTGTGAAGCTATTCTTACCGATGCAATGTTCGAAATGCCTGGTGGAGATGCAACAGAGTTGAAAATCAGCAAAAGTTATGCTGAAGGGAAACTCAATAACTCAAAAGACCCAACGCTTAAAGCGGTTTCTTAGCATTAAACTCTAATAGTTCTTCTATCAAATCACGGTTATTGGATAAACGCGGAACTTTGTGTTGTCCTCCCAGTTTTTTGTTTTCAGATAACCAGCTGTAAAACAACTTAGGCTGCGCTATGACTATTTCTGGAAGACGCATGGTCATATCTTTATATCGCTTGGCGTCATAATCCGAATTAACTTCACGCAAGGTTTCATCCAACAGGCTAGTAAATCGTTCCATGTTTTCGGGTAGACTATCGAACTCAATAAGCCATTGATGTGCCCCACTACCTTTTCCTTTCATGAAAATTGGAGCAGCAGTATAATCTACGATATGAACACCCAAGGCCTGAGCGGCTTTCGACAAGGCAAAATCTGCGTTTTCGATCACTAATTCTTCTCCAAAGGCATTAATAAAATGCTTTGTTCTCCCAACCACTTGAATACGATACGGAGCAACAGAAGTGAATTTGATTACATCGCCCAATTTGTAACGCCACAAACCTCCGTTGGTTGTAATCACAAGTGCGTAATTTGTATAGAAGGACACTCCAGCTAGGGGTACAATATCATCATCTGTTCCGTCAACCGGAATGAATTCATAAAAAATACCATAATCCAACATCAATAACATCTCATCAGAATTGTTCTGATCTTGAATCCCGAAAAAGCCTTCCGAAGCATTATACGTTTCGTAGTACTTAAGCTGAGAGCCAGGGAAAAAATTGTTGTATTGATTTTGATACGGTTTAAAGCTAACCCCTCCATGAAAAAAAACTTCAAGGTTAGGCCAAACCTCCAAAATATTTTTCTTTTCGGTCTGCTCAAGAACCTTATTAAACAAGACCATCATCCAGGACGGAACTCCCGCAAAGCTTGTAACATTTTCATTTATACTCTCATTTAAAATGGCATCCATTTTAGCTTCCCATTCAGGCATTAAAGAGACTTTATGGGATGGCGTGCTGCTAATTTCTGCCCAAAAAGGCATGTTATCAATAATTATTGCCGACAAATCCCCAAAGTAACTGGTGCTGTTATCATAGATTTCTTGACTCCCTCCCAATCGTAGATTCTTGCCATTAAAGAGTTCAGATTCTGGATTATTATTAAAATAGAACGAAAGCATATCTTTTCCAGCTTTATAATGACATTGCTCTAAAGCCTCAACACTTACCGGAATGAATTTACTTTTACTATCCGTAGTTCCACTAGACTTTGCAAACCACTTTATGGGTGTAGGCCAAAATATATTGGCTTCTCCCTTTCTACTCCGATTGATGTCTGTCGCAATATCTTCGTACGCAACAAGAGGCACCCTACTTTTGAAAACTTCGTAGTTGGTAATCGAATTGAATTGATAGCTCAATCCTATTTCAGTTTGCTCAGAAACACGGAGTAAATCCTGAAGAACTTCTTGTTGAACTTCATGGGGGTATTTTATAAAGAGTTCTATCTGATGGATTCTTTTTTTAAGAAACCAAGAGGCTATAGAATTGAATAAGGGGATTGCCATTTTATAAGTATCTTTATTTTATAAATATAAATCATTCTACCACATGTTTTCAGGCGTTCTTAAAAAAATGAATACAGAGTTCGGACCTTCGATTGGTTATTACCTCAATCTGAAAGATGACTTTATTGCCCTACATCAATTCATTGATCAATCCATTACACTTGAAATGACGGGCTATGAATGTCTAAATTGTTCGCGGACTGAGCCAATCTTCAGGCAAGGTTTTTGCAAAAAATGTTTTTTCGAAAGTCCAAACGCAGGCGACTGGATTATGCGTCCCGAATTGAGTACTGCACACTTGGACATTGAAGATCGCGATTTGGATTATGAGAAAAAAGTTCAACTGCAACCGCACATTGTATATCTCGCGCTTTCAAGCCATCTAAAGATCGGAGTTACTCGAAAAACACAAGTGCCAACCCGATGGATCGATCAGGGTGCGCATCAAGCTTTAGCCGTCCTAGAAGTGCCTAATCGGTATTTGGCTGGTGTTGGTGAAGTTGCATTGAAGGATATTTATTCAGACAAAACCAATTGGCGAAAAATGTTACAAAACGAAGCAGAGCCAATCGATTGGGTTTCCGAAAGAAACAAGGCTATCGATCATCTCCCGAATGACCTGAAGCCTTATGTACTTCTTGAAAATAAAGAGCCTTTAGATATTGGATTCCCCGTAAATCGTTACCCCGAAAAGGTGAAAAGCTTGAACCTGATTAAAGAACAAAATTATACTGGAGTTTTGAAAGGCATCAAAGGACAATATCTCATTTTTGAAGATGATACTGTTTTTAATGTCCGGTCTAACGAAGGTTTAGTTGTTAATTTAAAAGTAGAGTAACTAGTCAATGGTTTTAGTCGAAGTTTCTACCAAACGATTAATTTCATCCATTTCAGCAGCAGTCAAATGACGCCACTTCCCCTTATCAACGTCTAGAGAAACGTTCATAATTCGAGTTCGTTTCAACGCTACAACACGATAATCCAAATACTCACACATCCTTCTAATCTGACGATTCAGACCTTGAGTCAATATTATTTTGAATTCTTTTTTATGGGTCTGTTTAACTTCACAGGGGCGTGTCACGGTATCTAGAATAGGAATTCCACTGCCCATTTGCTTAATAAAATCATCTGTTATTGGTCGATTAACAGTAACAACATATTCCTTTTCGTGATGATTTCGAGCACGTAAAATCTTGTTGACAATGTCGCCATCGTTGGTCAAAAATATGAGGCCTTCACTAGGTTTATCCAAACGTCCGATTGGAAAAATCCGACTTGGAAAATTAATATAATCAATGATGTTGTCTTTTTCCACAGCTGTATCTGTAGTACAGACAATGCCAACAGGCTTATTGAATGCTATATAAATCGCTTTTTCATTCCCAGGACGAACAACTTCTCCGTCTACATGAATTACATCTTCTGGAAGAACTTTTACACCCATACCGATCACCTCACCATTAACAGCAATTCGACCTTGATCGATCATTTTGTCGGCTGCTCTTCTCGAGCAATAACCGATTTCGCTGAGGTATTTATTTATTCGTACGGGATCACTCATAACGTTATGATTAGTTTTCTAATTGAATTTCTTCTCCAGCTTTTAGGTTGAAACGTTTTCTTATTAAATATACAAAGAGGTAGAGAAAAGGGGTGTCAATAGCAGCAATAAGAACTTTAAAAATAAAGCCTGAAACTACTAGGCCTGTGAACATGTTCCAAGGTAAAATTTGGAATACACAAAGTAAAAGAATTACGGTAAAAGTATCTAAGAATTGAGATGTAAAGGTTGAAAAATTATTTCGTAACCATAGCTGTTTTCCTTGGGTTTTCTTTTTCCAAAAATGATAGATGCGTATGTCTACAAACTGGGCGCACAAGTATGCAATCATGGAAGCCAGAACCGCCAAAGGGGATAAAGAAAACACCTGAGAAAAAGTCTCGTCACCAATAGGCGATGAAGGGATTGCAGGGACAAAATCCGTTAGCAGCAAAATTCCAATGGAAAAAAACGAAGCAAAAATTCCAGCAACAACAACTTGATTTGCTTTTTTTTGACCAAAAATTTCTGAAATTAAATCAGTGATTAAAAAAGTAATCGGATAGGGCAAAATGCCCACCGACAATTCGAACAATGGAATCCCGAAGACGTTTGTATCTATGGGATACCAATAAAAAAACTTTTGAAAAATTAAATTAGAAACCACCAAAGAAGTGATAAATAGGGCAGCTAAGTATAAAAAAATCTGATACGCAATTGCCTTATCTTTTTGGTTCATGTGCTATCTAATATCAAGTGAAAAAGGAATTCGAGCTTGAATCCGTGGAGCTTGATTTTTCTCAGAAGTTGATGCTTCAATAAAAGCCCTAAATTCTCTTGGAAGTGCTGATTTAATTTGAGTTTCAATTGCAGCAAAAGGGCTCATTAGAGCAAAAATATCATCAAAGTCTGTTTCGACTTTAGGATACGATGTCAAATTATATTCCTCTATTTCTGCAAGGACAGCAGCAGCTTCTATAGCCGCACCTAGACCTCCTAATTCGTCAACAAGTCCATTTTCTTTTGCTTGCAAACCAGTCCAAACTCTTCCTTGAGCAAGGGCTTCCACTTCCTCTAAAGATAAATTTCTTCCATCTGCAACACGTTGCTTAAAGGTATCGTAAACATGTTCTATACCTTCCAAAGCACTTTTACGAAAACCAGGTGAGATTGGTTCAAACGGGCTGTAGCCAACTGCGTTTTTATGCGTCATTACATGTTCTGCTTTAATTCCAATATCGTCTGTAAAACCTTTGACGTTGGGTATGGTTGCAAACACTCCAATCGAACCTGTTATGGTCATTGGATCTGCAAATATTGTGTCAGCATTACAGGCAATATAATAGCCGCCAGAAGCTGCGACATTTCCCATTGAAACTACCAAGGGCTTTTTCTTCTTCGCTTCTTCTAATGCGTTCCATAAGATGTCAGAAATCATTGCACTTCCACCCGGAGAATTGACACGTAACACAATTGCTTTTACCCGCTTACTTTTAGCAGCTTCTTCTATTGCTTCTACAAAAACCTGATCACCAATTTGAGTTTCATTTCCTTCTCCAAAAAGAATCGGCCCTTGAGCATAAATGATCGCTATTTTATCGCGTACTCCTTTTTTATGCGCTGCATTTCCTGCCAAAATATCATTATAATCTACCAGCTTGAGTTTATCCTTTTCTAATAAACCCAGTTTATTTTTCAATAGTTCAACATATTCACTCTTATAGGCGATTTGGTCTATCAGGCCTACCTTGAGCGCATTTCCAACAAGATTCGCCTTGAGGTCAGTAGCAATTGCATCAAGTTCAGCAACTGATATTTTGCGTGCTTCGGCAATTTCTGAACCGATAGTTCCCCAAAGAGAGGCAATTAAAGAACCGATTTGTTCTCGATTGGCTTCACTCATGGAGTTAGATAAATAGGGCTCTACTGCACTCTTATATTTACCATGACGAATTACTTCCATTTTAAAGCCATACTCATCTTCAAAATCTTTGAAATATAAAACTTCTGATGCCAGTCCTTTGAGTTCAACGCCTCCGTTTGGATTAACAAAAATAGAATCCGCAACGGATGCTAAATAGTACCCTTTTTGAATGAAAAAATCAGCA
>Ga0209711_10001620_pt1 | contig 21573 bp, 21 predicted proteins | sample ArcticOcean_MG_C_7_FD_187441 | JGI IMG/M metagenome (GOLD analysis project Ga0209711, IMG submission 187441) | Marine microbial communities from western Arctic Ocean - ArcticOcean_MG_CB11_88 (SPAdes) (version 2) | ecosystem: Environmental > Aquatic > Marine > Oceanic | place: Arctic Ocean...
CCTTTGCTAGATTGCTTACCGTAATGGCGATATCTGCTTTCTCATAAGCTTGAGTATTTTTTTTAATACCATGAACGGTGCATACATGATTTAGCTTTATAAATTTCTTTATAAAATTAATTATCTCGGTGGTCTTACTTCCATGGGTGTGAATAACATCAGCATCTAATTTTTTTAATTTAAGCGCAAGACTTAATAAGCCTATTGGTGATCGTCTATTAAAATTACTAAAGCTTATGACATGTTTATTGTTAAATTTAGCTGCTATTGATTCATTGCACATGACGGTAACATCACAGCTAGTTTCTTGAAAAATTGAAAGTTCATCTACATGCTGTTCAATGCCAGCAAACACATTACTTAATACCAGATGAATTACTTTCATTTGTTTAACTTTTGCAATAGTTTGTAGGCAAGCTTCTCAACTTCTGCATAAACATCATTAAATTCTTTTTGTGGCTTAAGTTGCATTTTAGTAAGACCATCAGCCATATTTAAATACTCTATGGATCCAATCTCTCTATTACTTATTAATCGATTTATCTGATTTACTATTTTGTTATCTTTACTTATAGAATCCATATCAAAAACATATGTAGTGCCTTTTGATGACAAGGCCTCATAAACCATATTCATACTATCTTGAGATATCAACTTTAGTGATGCAGATGAGATGGTTTCATCAAAAGAAATATCTGTATTGGCATCATCATTAAGAACAATTAAAACATTATCGTTTTCATTTGCCAAAGAGGAAAGCTGATCATTCATTTTTTTGCTAGTCCTCCTTGAGTTAAATACATACCAAGTTTTAGATGGATAAAGTGATAGCATATATTTAATTTGTTTTAGGATATGACTTTCATCAAATTTATAATGATTATTTTGACCCCCCAAGGCTATAAATCCAATATCAGATTTAGGCTCGCAGTCTGAAACTTTCGCCAAAGATCCCTCAAAGAAAATTACATTATTAGTATTTTTAATCTTATAAGAGTCATGTGATGGAGCGCATATTAGATCAAATCTATTTTTGAAAAGTGATGGCACAAGAACAGCAATAGCTAGGGCTTTTTTCTTTGATGCCTTCTTGAAATTAAGTATTTTTGAATAGGTTGAATGCCCAGCTCCAATAATAATATCGAACTCATTATTAATAAATGCTGGTTTTTTAAAAAGGCACGAAAGAAATCTTTGGGTTGAGAAGGGCCTAACAACATACTCTGTTATCGAAACTTCAAGGGATTTACCAACCTCATCCAGCAGGGCTTTGACCTGCTTTTCATGACCAATTTTTCCATCTTTCACCCATAAAATATTCATAAATTCTTATATATATAATGTTGACTCTAAGTTTAGGTAACTCATAATGTTGTTATGTCTGACTACAAATCTATCTTTATATCTGATGTTCATCTTGGCTCCAAGGGTTGTCAATCTAAATACTTGTATAACTTTCTAAAATCTCACTCCTGTGAAAATTTATTTCTTGTTGGGGATATTATTGATTGCTGGCGCTTAAAGTCAAAGCTTTATTGGCCACAAGAGCATAGTAATGTAATTAGAAATATTCTTTCTATGGCAAAACATGGTACAAAAGTTACCTATATAACGGGAAATCATGATGACTTTCTTCGTATCTATCAACCCCTTGAGCTTGGGAATATTGAATTAAAAGAAGAGCATTCATACACAACTCACTTAGGAAAGGAGTTTTTAATTATCCATGGAGATCAATTTGACATTGTTACAAGATTTGGAAAAAGTTTGTCAATTTTAGGCGATAAAATTTATACCTTTTTATTGGCATTAAACAAAGTTTTAAACTTCTTTAGATCAAGGTTGGGTTATGGTTACTGGTCTCTAGCTAAATACTTAAAAGACGCTACGAAAAAGACCGTTAACAAGATGTCAGACTATGAGGATACCTTGTCTGCTGAATGTAAAAGAAGAGGTTTTGACGGTATTGTCTGTGGTCATATACATAAGGCAGAAATTACAAATATAAATGGTATTGAATATCATAATTGTGGAGATTGGGTTGAATCAATAACTGCTCTAGTTGAGACAAATGATGGAGAATTTAAGCTAATTGACTGGGGTTTGGTTGAAAGGCAGAATACCAAGCTTCTTCGTTCAGCTTAATTCTATTAAATGCAAAGGGATCTTGAGCAAATAGCCATAGCTCTTATTTCACAATATGGAGACGAGGCAATAACAATAGCCATGCTAAGGGCAGCAGAATATGCAGCATCACTTGATGAGTCAGAGTGGGCAAGGTGGGAAGCCGTAATTAAAATTATAGAAACAATAAACACCGACTCTATCAAGCACTAATCATTTATAATTAGATTATATGAACAAAGAATCTATTGAATCTACTATTAATAAAATAATTAATGAGTCTTATAATCCCTTGTACATTGAATTGGTAAATGAAAGCTTTATGCATAATGTACCAAGGGGTTCTGAGTCACATTTCAAGCTGGTTGTTGTTAGTAATATTTTTAAAAATATGACCTTAATTCAGAGACATAAACATATTTATTCATCTCTAAATTCAATTATGAACAATATTCATGCTCTATCAATTAATGCATTTGATACAGAAGAATTTAGATTAAATCCTGATATATCAAGATCGCCTGACTGCATCCATAAAAAATAATGAAAAGCTATATCAAGAACTACTGTGACAATGTTATTAATAACCCATTATCAGTTTTAGCATTTGTTTTATCTATTGCAGTTATAGCCTCACTGGGTATTTCAAATTTTAAACTTGATGCTTCTTCTGATGCCTTGGTATTAGAGGGTGATAACTCACTTAAGATCTATAGAGAGGCTGAGGAGGAGTTTGGCGACTCAAATTTTCTATACGTAACATACGAACCAAATGGAGAGCTTTTTACTAAAGAGTCGCTTGATACGATTCTCAGTATAGAGAAAGATTTGACTCTTATAGATGGAGTTGAATCTGTATTATCTCTTATGGATGCTCCTATATTCTTTCAGCCACGGGTAGGCCTAACCGATGTTGCAGATAATCTAAAAGATTTAACATCCGACGGCATTGACCTTGCTCTTGCTAAAGAAGAAATAATTAATAATCCAATATACAAGGATCTCATTATAAGTAGAGATGGCTTAATTACTGCAATGCAGGTATCTCTCAAAGCAAACGAAGAATATAACTCCTTGATGAGCGAGAGGTATGAAATCAAGGACTCCCTCAATTCAAGCGAGCCAGAAATATCAAATAATAAAATTATACTAAGTGACCGACTTCTAAAAGTTAACAAAAGAATAGGCGAACTGAATGATGAAGAGGCAGCCCTTGACTCTCTATTAATAGCTAACATTAGAAGCGTTTTAGATAACTACAGAGACGATGCCACTTTATACCTTGGAGGATCAACAATGATTACCTCCGATATGATGGATTATATAAAATCTGATCTTGTTCTTTTTGGAACAAGTGTGGCTTTAATCTTTGCATTTATGCTCTATATATTTTTTGGAAATATATGGTTTGTCATTCTGCCAATATCTAACGCTTTTTTAACTACATTTGTTACAGCAGGGTTTCTTGGATATATGGACTGGAAGATAAGCGTTGTTTCATCAAACTTTATTGCACTTTTACTTATTTTGACTATTTCATTATCTGTTCATGTCCTAGTCAAAATAAACGAATTAAAAACAAGCCGTGAAGATTATACAAAAGTCTTAAAAGAAGCCTTCAGTCAAATGTTTTTACCATGTTTCTTTGCAGCAACCACTACTGCTGTTGCTTTTTTATCTCTTCTTCTTGGAGACTTAAAGCCAGTGATTGAATTTGGAAAAATGATGGCTTTTGGTATCTCTATTGCCTTTCTTTTCACCTTTTCATTTCTACCAAGTGCTATAGCAATAATCGGTTACATAAAAACAAAAGACTATCTTTCTCTTCACAGAGTAACTTCAAGCCTATTAAGCTTCTCTAAAAACTACTCAACTTTTATAAACGTATCATTTGCATTAATTTTTATGGTTTTTTTATACGGGGCTTCAAAACTTGAAGTTGAAAATAGATTTATTGATTACTTTGCTAAAGATACTGAAATACATAAAGGAATGCTCGAGATAGATTTAAATCTTGGTGGAACAGCTCCTTTGGATATCATTATTAGTCAGCCAAAGTTAGTAGAAATTAATAACTTTATTGATGATGATATATTCGATGACGACCTTTTTGAAGATGACAATAGTAATGCCTCTGGCTACTGGTGGAATGTCTACTCTTTAAATCAATTAGAAGATATACATGATTACTTAGAATCACTGCCTGAAATTGGCAAAGTCTTAAGTGTCGCAAGTGGTATCAAGCTTGCAAGAGATATCAACGATGGAGAAGACCTTAACGATCTTGAGTTAGCCTTACTGAGATCAGTTCTACCTGAAGACATTAGAGAAACGCTGCTTTATGCATATATAAATGAAGATGACTCCGTTGTTAGAATTTCTGCAAGAGTTAATGAATCTTCACAGAATTTGAATAGAAAAGACCTTCTTGAAAAGATTGATTATGATCTTCAAAATAAATTTAATCTTGAGAAAGGAGACTATGAGATAACCGGCTTAGCTGTTCTATATAACAATATGCTTCAATCTTTATTTAAATCTCAAATTGGCTCTCTCTTAATTGTATTTTCTGTTATTGCGTTAATGCTTCTGCTTATCTTTAAATCATTCAAAATTGTTCTTATTGGCTTAATTCCAAATATTTTCGTTGCCTTTTCTGTCTTGGGACTTCTCGGTTTATTTGGTCTGCCTTTAGATATAATGACAATAACAGTTGCAGCTATAAGTGTTGGAATGGCCGTAGATAATACAATTCATTATATTTATAGATATAAGAAAGAAATTAAAGCTACAAATTCAATTGATTTAGCCTTATCAAACGCTCATACAACTACTGGAAGAGCTATCTTTTATACAGCAGCCACTATTGCTGCTGGGTTTTCTGTACTAGCATTCTCAAATTTCTTTCCTACTAAGCTCTTTGGAATCTTTACAGCAATTGCTATGGTTGTGGCTTTCAAGGTATCACTAACTTTATTACCAAATTTATTGGTTAAATTTAAAGTTTTCCAATAGTATTACTAGATGGGACCATTAAAAGGTATAAAAATAATTGAATTTTCTGGTATTGGACCAGGACCTTTTTGCGGTATGTTATTGGCTGATTTAGGTGCTGATGTTATAAGAATAAGCAGACCAGAGCAAAGAGGTAATCATAATAAATTTGATATTCATAACAGATCAAAAAGATCAATTGTTGCAGACCTAAAAAAACCAGAAACCATTTTAGAAATTCATAAATTGATATCACAGGTAGATGCTGTTTTTGAAGGATTTAGACCTGGTGTAATGGAGCGATTAGATCTTGGGCCTAGGACATGTTTTCCATTAAATAAAGCTCTTGTATATGGCCGCATGACTGGTTGGGGCCAGGACGGTGATATGTCCCTTCAAGCAGGACACGATATTAATTATATTGGTCTGTCGGGAGCATTAAATTCAATTGGAAGAGCAGACTCTAACCCAGTACCTCCGTTAAATTTAGTTGGAGATTATGGTGGTGGCGGTATGCATCTTGCAGTAGGCATGCTCTCAGCCCTAATTAGCTCTCTTAAAACTGGTGAAGGGCAAGTCGTAGACTCATCTATGGTTGATGGCAGCTTGGCATTGATGAGCTTTTTTTATTCATTAAATAGTATGGGATTATGGAAGGATCAAAGAGAATATAACTTACTTGATGGCGCAGCTCATTTTTACGATACTTATAAATGTAGTGATGGTAAATTTATAGCCGTCGGATCTATAGAGCCTCAGTTCTACAAAATTCTTTTAGAAAAACTTGATATTAACGATTCACGGTTTAGCGACCAAATGAACAAAGAGCTTTGGCCAGAGTTTAAAAAAATTATTTCTTCAAAGGTAATCTTAAAAACTAGAGACGAGTGGATGGAGGTTTTCTCAGGCTCTGATGCATGTGTTACTCCTGTCCTTGATCTAGAAGAATCTAAAAATCATCATCACAATGTTAGTCGAAATGCATTTGTTGATATGGATGGATTTAACCAACCTGCACCATCCCCAAGATTTTCTAATACACCATTAAATATTAAACATAACGCATCTGAAATAGGAATTGATACAGTTGATGTTTGCTCAGAATTTAACCTAAATAAAGATTTATTTATTTAAAAAATTGATACTATTTTTGTAAGTTATATCAATTAAGTCGTCTGTTTCTAGACCCATTAACCCAGCAATTTCATTGGCTATATGAGGAAGATATTGAGGTTCATTTCTATTTGTCTTGGGTTTATTTTCAAGATTTCTAGGTATTAAAAATGGTGAATCAGTTTCAATCATCAATTTATCATGGGGTATATCTTTGATTATTTGCCTTAGCTCAACATTTCTTCTTTCGTCACAGATCCAACCAGTTAACCCTATATGGAATCCCAATTCTAAATAATCATTCAATGCATCCTGTGTTCCTGTAAAGCAATGAACGACTGCATTACTAATATCATCTTTGTACTTTTGAATTATTTTTATAAAATCTTCATGTGCATCTCTTTGGTGAAGATATAGTGGCTTATTAAATTCTATAGCTAATTTTATTTGCTCATCAAATGCAAATAGCTGCTCTTCATAAGTTGAAATATTTCTAAAAAAATCCAAACCAGTTTCCCCAATTGCATTTGGGTTTAACTCACCAATAAGTAATCTCATTTTTTGAATTTCTTTATCATTAATCTCACTAGCATGATGCGGGTGAGTGCCAAGGGTAAAAGCGCAATGAGATTTATACTTTTTAAATATATCTTGAATATCTTTAGTATCAGTTAATGATGCAGAGACAATTAGGAACTGTGAGACATTGGCACTTATAGCTCTTTCTATAGTCTCATCTAAATCTTTGTTAAATTGTTTGCTTGTAAAGTTACAAGCTATATCAAATAGTTGGGGCATGTCTGTGATAAATTTTAAATAATATGAATTATGAACTAAAATTAAAAAATCATGAATCAATATAAACAATTTCAAGACGCTCTTACATTGGAGGCTTTAAGCGAATTAAAGTTTTCACTAATACCAAGCTCAAAATACTTTGTAGGTAATACACCTCATGGCGGTTACCTAATGGCAATAATGCATAAAGCTCTTGTATCTGCATTGCCACATTCATGTGCAATTAGTTCCTCAGTTCAATATTTAAATAGAATAGAGCAAAAAGAAATATTACTGGATGTAGAGATTTTAAAAATATCGAAAGGCAGCTCCTCAGGTATTGTTAAGTTAATTCAGGATAATAAAATTTGTGCTGTCTTTTCTGGCACTTGTTCTGATTTTGAGCATATGAAAGGTTTTGATGGTCTTGCTACTCCCTTGCCGGATATTTTTCATTCTTCACATCAAGATACTTATGTTGAATTAAACTTTGATAAAATATCCAAAGGTTTTACCCCTTCATTTATTAAGCAACTTAAATGCACTGTTCATCCTGACCATGCATGGTGGAACAGAGACGTTTCTGCTGAATCAGCGGCAGCTAGATGCTCAGCTTTTCTTAGGTTGGAAGGAGGGATGCCTGATCAATTTTGTTTATCTTTTTATTCTGACATCTTGCCCCCAGTTGTTTCAAACAAATATGGCCCTTTGGGCTGGATTCCTACCATCACACTCACAACTCACATAAGGCAAATGCCAACTACTGATACACTATTTGCTGATTTTAAAGCAGCAGATATAAATAAGGGGTATTTTGAACAAGATTGTAATATTTGGGATTTAAATGCTAATTTAGTTGCTTCAAGTCGACAACTAACTAAAATACTAAAATCTGTAGAAAAACTAGCCAATTAATTTTACTAAAAAGGATGCCCTATGAAATTTAAAGGAACAAAAAATTATATATCAACCGAAGATCTAAGCATGGCAGTAAATGCCTCTATGGCTCTAGAAAGACCGCTTTTAATTAAAGGCGAACCAGGCACTGGAAAAACATTGCTAGCAATTGAAGTTGCCCAATCTCTTGATATGGAATTAATAGAATGGCATATCAAATCAACAACAAAGGCATCTCAGGGCTTATATGAATACGATGCCGTTACAAGGCTAAGAGATTCTCAGCTTGGTGAAGAGAGAGTTAAGGATATTGCAAATTATATTAAAAAAGGAAAGCTTTGGGAGGCTTTTACTTCAGATAAGCAGGTTGTTTTATTAATTGATGAAATTGATAAGGCTGATATAGAATTTCCAAATGATCTATTGCAAGAAATAGATAGAATGGAGTTCTTTTGTTATGAGACAGGCGAAACAATTAAGGCTAAGCATAGACCTCTAATAATACTTACTTCTAATAACGAGAAAGAGCTCCCAGATGCATTTTTAAGAAGATGCTTTTTTCACTATATCCAATTTCCGGATAGAGATACTATGAATAAGATAGTTGCGGTTCATTACCCAAAAATTAAAAAAACACTCGTTAAAGAAGCCTTAGAGATATTTTTTGATCTAAGAAAGATTCCTGGTCTTAAGAAGAAACCATCAACATCTGAATTGATTGATTGGTTGAAATTATTACTGTCAGATGATCTTCCTGATGAAATTTTAAAGAATGCTGACTCATCAAAAGCAATCCCACCTCTTTATGGGGCTTTGTTAAAGAATGAGCAAGATGTTCAACTTCTTGAAAGATTAGCATTTATGTCTAGAAGAGAATCAGCAAACAAATAAATGCTAATTAATTTATTTCAAACAGTCAGGTCTGCTGGAGTCCCTTGCACTCTTAGAGAACTATTAGACTTACTGGGTGCTCTTGAAAAGAATATGGTTTATGCAAATATTGATGACTTTTATTATCTTTCAAGAACAATTCTGGTTAAAGATGAAAAGCATTACGATAAATTTGATAAAGCATTCGATATTTATTTTAAAGGCATTGAAAAATTAGAAGATGTATTTCAAGCACTAATACCTGAAGATTGGTTAAGAAAGGCATTTGAAAAAGAGCTAGATCCAGAAGAGCTTAAAAAAATAAAATCTTTAGGCGGATTAGAAAAATTATTAGATGAATTCAAAAAAAGACTAGAAGAGCAAAAGGAAAGACATGAGGGCGGGAGTAAATGGGTCGGCACTAATGGTACATCTCCTTTTGGTCACGGCGGTCAAAACCCAGAGGGTATACGAGTTGGTGGTCCAGGTGGTCAAAAAACTGCTGTTAAAGTTTGGGAACAAAGACAATTTAGCAACTTAGATGATTCTATTATAATAGGCATTAGAGATATTAAAATGGCTCTAAGAAGACTTAGAAAATTTGCTAGACAGGGCAATGATCTAGAGCTAGATATGGACAATACCATCAAGGCTACTGCTAAAAATGCTGGTTTTTTAGATATACATATGGTCCCTGAAAGATCCAATACAGTTAAAGTAATTGTACTTTTTGATGTTGGAGGTTCCATGGATCCCTATATCAAGCTTTGCGAGGAGTTATTTTCTGCTATAAAGACTGAGTTTAAACATTTAGAGTATTTTTATTTTCATAATTGTATTTACGAATCTGTTTGGAAAGATAATCTAAGGAGAACTCAGGAGAGAATTCTAGTCCAAGATATTATTAATAAATATTCATCGGAATATAAGGTTATTGTTATAGGAGATGCCACCATGGCTCCTTATGAAATAACTAATCCTGGCGGAAGTATCGAGCATTGGAATGATGAGCCTGGACATGTATGGATTAAAAGATTGTCTGATCATTTTGATAATTTAGCTTGGTTAAACCCAGTTCCAGATGATCATTGGGATTACACATCATCTGTTTGTATACTTCGAGACTTGTTTGAGAATAGGATGTATCCTTTAACACTCAAAGGATTAGAAGAGGGAATGTCAGAATTATCAAAATGAATACAAAATCAGCAACTAGTAGAGGATTGAAGTGGGGACCTTTTACATTAAGAATTCCTTTTATCCATTCCAAATTTAGAGCAGGAGAATTTTTTCAAGGTCTTGTTATTTCAGGTGCAACAGCATTTGGTGCAGTTCCTATTGCAATGGGCTTGGGTTTGACTTTTGAAGAAGCGGTGGCATTAAGTTTTGTTGCTGGTACCTTGGTAGCATCTGGGCCAATTATTTTTGGGGAGCCTATGGCTCCAGGATGGGTTACTCCTGCAATACCTATTGTGATAGCAGCATTTGCAGCAAGAGGTCAATTTAATGGCGTATATCAAGTTGAGACTTTTCAATTTATGGCTGCGATGTGTATAGAATTCACTTTGTTGCTTTTTGTGCTTGGTATAACTGGTTGGGGAAGAAAATTAATAGTACTAATTCCTAATGGCCTCAAGGCTGGGATTATTTTAGGGGCAGCCTTGGCAGCCTTTTATCAAGTTTTTGTTACTGACATGGATAAGCTAATGCTACAACCTATCTCAATGACGGTTGCTATTGCTCTTTGCGTGATAACAACATTCTCAGATCCATTCAAGGTCCTTGCTGAAAAAAATAACTTTTTTAAAAGAATTAGCTCACTTGGCTTATTGCCAGGTTTTGTTCTAGCCGCATTCGTTGCTTTTATATTTAATGAAGTTAGTTTTGATATTGAATGGGGATTCAAGATACCAGATGTAGTTTCTTTGTTTAGCAGGACGTCTCCTTTAGCTATTGGCTTCCCAAGTGCTAGCATGTTCATTGAAGCAATCCCACTTGTAATTATCGCTTACACCTTACTTTTTGGAGATCTTATTACAGGCATGGAAGTTCTTAAGGATGGTCAGTCTAATAGACCTGATGAGGTTCTTGACATAAACCTAGATAGATCACATCTCTCTATTGCGGTTAGAAATTTTCTAGGAGCACTTATTAATCCATTTTTCCCATCTCAGGGAGCTTTGTGGACAGGCGTTCATGTTGTTGTAGTTGAACGTTGGAAGAAAGGACCAAAAGAAATGCCATCTATATTTGATGGGTTAACCTCATATTATCTGATGGGACTGCCATTTTTATATGTAACTCTTCCATTTATAACTTTAATGAAACCTTTAATGCAAATGGCGTTAACCTTGACACTTGTTCTTACTGGCTTTGCATGTGCATATGTTGCTATGGCTATTCCAAAAAAGAATTCAGAAATGGCATCTGCTCTTTTAATAGCAGTATTTATTACTTTCTTTAGTGCTTGGGTTGGCTTGTTGTTAGGCATTCTTTTAAGTATATTTGTCGTTGGTTTCGAAAATAATAAAATAAAATAATTTATATATGGCATACGCATTAGAGATCTCAGATCTTAAAAAAACTTATCCTGGCGGCACAGAAGCCCTAAAAGGAATTTCTTTCGCTGTCGAAGAGGGCGACTTTTATGCATTACTAGGACCTAATGGTGCTGGAAAGTCATCAACTATAGGAATAATCGGATCATTAGTAACTAAAACAGCAGGAAAGGTAAAAATATTTGGTATAGATGTTGACGAAGACTTAGCGTTAGCAAAAACAATGTTGGGCGTTGTGTCTCAAGAAATTAATTTTTCGGGATTTGAAAAAGTCATAGACATCGTTGTAACCCAAGCAGGATTTTATGGAATTCCTAAATCTATTGCACTGCCAAAAGTCGAGAAGATGTTAAAAAGACTTAGCTTATGGGATAAAAGAAATGATCAGGCCAGAACTCTTTCCGGTGGATACAAAAGACGAGTAATGATTGCAAAGGCATTAATACACGAACCGAAGCTTTTAATTTTAGACGAACCTACAGCTGGAGTTGATATTGAGCTTAGAAGAGAGATGTGGACTTTCTTAAAAGAGATTAATGAAAATGGAACAACAATAATTCTTACCACTCACTATCTTGAAGAGGCAGAGCAGCTTTGTAGAAATATAGGAATCATTGATGGAGGCCTGATAGTAGAAAATACTTCAATGAGAAATCTTCTAAGTAGGTTAAATGTTCAAGGTTTCGTTTTTGATTTAGAATCTCCTCTGGACGAAACTCCAGAGATAGAGGGCTTCCCTTTAAAACTAGAAGATCCTTTAACCTTGGTAGTTGCTGTTAATAAAGAACGATCTATAAATGCTTTATTTGCTGAACTTAGCTCTCTGGGCATTAAAGTTAATTCTATGAGAAATGAATCTAATCGATTGGAAGAATTATTTATCGAAATGGTAAAAAAATAATATGAGTAATAATCGAAATATATCTGTAGCTTTATGGACCCTTACAACCAAAGAAATAAGACGTTTTCTTAGAATCTGGATACAAACATTAGTTCCACCAGCCGTAACTATGTCTCTATATTTTGTTATTTTTGGATCTTTAATAGGACCAAGGATTGGAACTATGGATGGTTTTGATTACATCCAGTTTATGATTCCTGGCTTAATAATGATGTCAGTAATCACTAATTCCTATGCCAATGTAGTCTCATCTTTCTATTCAGTTAAATTTCAAAGATCGATTGAGGAGCTATTAATTTCGCCTATGCCAAATTGGACCATTCTCCTTGGATTTGTTCTAGGCGGTGTTTGCCGTGGTTGCTTAATAGGATTTATAGTTTTTGGTGTTAGCTTACTTTTTTATCCAGACTTTACTGTGGTAAACCCCTTGCTAACATTAACTGTTCTTTTTTTAACTTCTATACTCTTTTCATTAATGGGTTTTATTAATGCAGTTTTTGCAGATAGCTTTGATGACATATCTGTTATACCTACATTTGTACTAACGCCTTTGATTTATCTTGGAGGAGTTTTTTATTCAATAAACATTCTTCCAGATTTTTGGAGAGCTGTGTCTATGGCCAATCCTATGCTTTATGTTGTGAATACTTTTAGAGCAGGAATGCTTGGGGTTAGTGATGTCTCAATAGGCTTTGCTCTTGGAATGATATTAGCCTTTATTGGACTTTTAACTGGCTCATGTCTTTATCTACTAGGAAAAGGAACTGGCATTAGGCAATGACAACAAAGTTTTTAGGTAAGCTAGTAGGCAAAACTACTGCTAGTTTTAAAGTACTGGATCCAATCAAAAGAGAAAAGGCTTTACATCTTTATGGTGTAGATTACTGGAATGCCTATGAATTCAATTACTTGGATGATGAGGAATTACCTGTGCTTAAAGTTCTTCAAATATCAATACCGTCTTCATCTACTTATACGGTTGAGTCGAAGTCGCTTAAATTATATTTAAATGCCTTTTATAAGAAATCTTACTCTTCTGATATAGATGTTTTAGGTAAAATTATTAAAGATTTAAGTAAGTTAACTAAATCGTTAGTTGAGGCAAAGTTTCTTAGGAAATTTAATCCTGAGCCAGAGGCTCTTAATATAAATACAACCAAGAGAGTTAATACAAACCCTTCACAAGTAATCAAATTTACTGGATTTAGGTCTATCTGCCCAGTCACCAGCCAGCCAGATTTTGCAAATATTTATATAAATTCTGAACTTCCTATAGATATCAAATGGCTTCGTAGCTACTTAGTTTCTTATAGAGATAAGGGAGATTTTCATGAGCAATGTATTGAAAATATTTATAAAGATATTGTTAACAAATATAAGGTTTCTAGATTAGAGGTTTGTGGAAGGTTTCTTAGAAGGGGTGGCATAGACATAAACCCAATTCGATCAAGCCATAAAAAATTATTTTTTTGTAACTTTAGAGAATTTAATCAGTAGTATTTCTTAGCCTATAATAAAGTGACACACAAAAATCATGATTCGTGTAAAATGCTTTTTTAATAAGGAGAGGTGTCTGAGTGGTTTAAGGTGACAGCTTGGAAAGTTGTTGTGGGGTAACCCACCGTAGGTTCGAATCCTATCCTCTCCGCCATTTTATTTAACTTGCAAAATACCCTAATTTTATTTATATTCAAAGAATTCATTTAATGTAATTTACTTACACATAAACACGAGTAGTTAATATGTCTAAAAAATTTGTTGCAGAGCTAGCTGAGATTCTTAAACTTTTATCTAATATAGAAGAGCAATACAACCTTGTTGCTTTCAATCAAACTGAAAAGAAAATTTATTACACCATAGCTACAAATCTAGCCAGTGATTCTAAATGTAACATTACTGACCTCATCACTTCTTCTGGATTTTCAAGGTCTACTATTTACAAAACACTTAAAAAATTTGAAATGCAAGGACTCATTAAAATGGAACAATCCTTTGGTGATAAAAGAGAGTTTAATCTAGATCTTATAACCGCTTAAGTTCATGAAGCACTTCGCCCTTGTTTCAATAACTGTCTACCTATTTTATATGTTTGTATATGCCGCTTGGGCTTTTATTGCTTTTGAAATTCTTGGCGATGCAGATATCGCTAGTTATCTATACCTTCCTCACGGCGCAAGAGTTTTATTATTTTGTTTTTTTAGGTGGAGATCTATCCCTGCTCTTATAGCAGCAGAGTCAACTGGATATGGCTTAATAACAATTAGCCTTCTTGATATTGCTCAAGAACCTTCTGTTTGGTGGTGGCAATTATCAATGCTTTCAAGTCTCACAGCCGTAGTTCTATCTGTTCTTTTAGTTAAATGGGCTGTAGGTGAGTCGGGTATTGCAACTGGCTTGCTTAAGAGAATTAGCTTTGCCAATTATAAATTCTTAATATTAGTAGTATTTATCTCAGCCCTTTTAAACGCAGTACTTACAAATTATGTTATTAGTTATTTCAACCCTAATTTGCTTGTTGATAGTGTAAGAATATTTCGTTATTTCATAGGTGATATCCTTGGCTGCCTAATATTAATAACAGGATTAATGACTATCTTTACTACCCTTAAAGACTCTAAGCTTATTATTCCAGGAAAATAGTTTGCAATACTGTATATATATACAGTATAATTGGGAAATGAATATCATAAACATAAATAACTCTGATCTAATTCTTAAAAAGCTAGATGAGGCTGTTGATAAGACTTCTGCAAAGCGTATGCTAGCTTTTCAATACTTTAATAATAATATGAATGAATTATCTATTTATTTAAACAGCTGTAATTACTATCTTGATAATACTTTAAATCTAGTTGAACCAAAAGTTCAATTAGAATTTAGATTTTAAATAAAGAATTTTTAACAAATATCTTTATTTCACAGTTAGTCTGTATATACTTTTATAAGGTGTCTTGTTTAAGAGTTTTATAAGGGGATTCTTACTCAAATTTTATTTTTACCCTGAGCTAGGAGGTGATCATATTAATATTTATTTAATAACAAGAGACAGAGGGTCTGCCTTTTGACAATTGGCGTACTTTAGGTTTCTGACTAGATTTACTTTTTTCTAAAGAAAATCTAGATTTTTTATACTAACCCCCAAATTTATTTTGGGGGTTTTTTTTATGAGCAACATATTATGGAATTACGATATTGGGCTTTATTGATATTTCTTGGTGCTATTTGGGGTAGTGCTTTTATATTTACCAAAACTGGTACACCTGAATTTGGTCCTATAGCTCTCGTGAACGCTAGATTAATAATTGCTTCATTAATATTTCTGCCAATTCTTTTGCAGCCAAGGTACTTAAAACTATTACCTCCTATATGGAAGTATGTTGTTGTACTGGCCATAACTAATTGCGCTATCCCATTTACATTTTTTTCTCTTGCAAGTCTTGGGTCAGATTCAAACATGCTTGCAATACTAAACTCTACTGTTGCCTTTAATACCATGATCATTGCATTCTTTTGGCTAAATGAAAGCGTTACCCCCAAACAAGTTGTTGGACTTGTAATCGGCTTTGTGGGCGTTTATGTTCTTGTTAATCCAGAATCTAGCTCCACTACATTACTTTCAAGCATCTGCTGTCTAATAGGATCATTTTTCTACTCTTTTTCTAATGTATTCATACAGAAATATTCATACAAAACAAATAAGCTTGTTTTAATTGGCTGGTCACTTGTTTTCAGTTCCATATTAATGCTGCCTATTACACTATTTAACCTTCCAACATCTATGCCTTCGAATGATGCTTTATTATCAGTCTTATGGCTTGGTGCTATTTCTACTGGTTTTGCTTTTCTTGGCTATGTAAGACTTATTGAAAAAATTGGAGCAGTAAGAACATCTATAGTTGCTTATCTTCTGCCTATTTTTGGAATATTGTGGGGAAGGATATTTTTAGATGAAGTCATTACTTTTAATATTTTAATTGGCTGTGGTATTGTTTTAGTTGGTATATTTCTTGCAACATCAAATAATAAACCTACTTCACAAATTGCCAGGGAAACAGTAAATGAATAATAAAACTTTAGAATCATTGTTAGTTGAAGCAAACGATCAAATTAAAAGACTTTCATATGAAGAGGCCGTAACTAAAATTCAAAACTCTAATCATGTGATTATTGATGTACGGGAAGAGTCTGAAGTTGCCTTTTCAGGCCTTATTAAAAATGCTATAAATATTCCAAGAGGTGTTATAGAGTTCAAGCTAAAACCTGACTCACTAGATAACCCTATACACATAGATTCAGATACTAATATTTTGCTCTACTGTGCAGCCGGTTTTAGATCTGCGCTTGCCGCTAAAGCATTGGAAGATTCTGGCTTTCAAAATGTATACAACATAGGTGGGTATGGTGAATGGGTTTCTAACGGCGGAGATGTATCAAAAGGCATCTAATTTTTTTATTTGAAATATGATTTTTAAGTTTAAGTTGTTACTACAAATTTTTTAATACAATTATCATGCATAAAGACGTAATTATTATTGGCGCTGGAATTTCTGGAATTGGAGCGGCTTATAATTTACAAAAAAGCTGTAAGACAAAATCTTTTTCTATTATTGAGCGAAGAAATGATCTTGGTGGTACTTGGGATTTATTTAAATATCCTGGAATTAGATCTGATTCTGATATGCATACCTTGGGCTTTAGATTTAAGCCATGGATTGATGACAAGTCTATTGCCGATGGATCATCGATTTTAAATTATCTTAACGAGACTGTCGACGAATTTAATATAAGAGAAAAGATCCTATTTAACCACAAGGTTGTATCAGCTAACTGGGTCTCTTCAGAATCAAAATGGGAACTAGAGGTGTTAGATAGTAACAATTCTATTAATATCATTTCATGTAATTTTTTATTTCTATGTGGAGGCTATTATAGTTATGACAGGCCTCATCAACCTAGGTTTAAAAGTGAGAACTCTTTTAAAGGATTAATGATACATCCCCAGTTCTGGGATGAGTCATTGGACTATAGTAATAAAAATATTATTGTTATTGGAAGCGGAGCTACTGCTGTAACTTTAGTGCCTGCTCTAGCTAAAACTGCTAAGCATGTTTATATGCTTCAAAGATCACCGAGTTATGTTGTTTCAGCACCTGAAGAAGATGCTCTTAATTTAAAACTTAAAAAATTTTTACCTCTAAAGTTGGCTTACTTTGTTACAAGATGGAAAAATATATTATCAACATACTATACGTTCTATTTTGCTAGATCCTATCCAGAAGCCACAAAAACAAAAATTATTAATTTAATTAAAGAAGAACTGGGTGACGATTATGATGTAGAAAAGCATTTTACCCCAAGCTATAAGCCATGGGATCAAAGAGTATGCCTAGTGCCAAATGGCGATCTTTTTAAATCTATTAACAATGGTACTTCTAGCGTTATTACAGATCATATTGATATGTTTGTGGAAGATGGACTTTTATTAAAGTCTGGCATGAAACTAAATGCTGACATAGTTGTAACTGCTACAGGCATTGAATTAAACGTATTGAGTGATATAGCTATTAGTATAGATGGATTAAAAGTAGAGCCTCATAATCACTTAGCTTACAAAGGAATGATGCTAGGAGGAGTCCCTAACTTGGCTTTTTCATTTGGCTATGTAAATGCTTCCTGGACGTTAAGAGCAGATCTTACTGCTGAGTATGTATGCAGATTAATTAATCAGATGGATAAAGAGGGCGTTTCTGCCTGTATGGCACATGAAGATACGAGCGCAGAGGCAGATGATAGCTATATCGACTTCACCTCAGGTTACGTTCAAAGAGCGCTAGATAAACTTCCCCAACAAGGAAAAAAAGCTCCGTGGAGAAATTATCAAAATTATTTATTAGATATTTTCTACGTAAGGATATGGAGTTTAAAAGACTCGGTGCTACGTTTTTACAACCCCAAATAGCTAGAGCATCTTGAATGTTTTTTTATTACCAGTGCTTAAATTGCATTTTTTGTTAACTTTATTGAGACAAGATGCATTTCATTGCAGTGCATGCAATATATGTGTATTTACTTGATATAAATAAGACTGTTAATTAGTTTTATTTATATATATTATGAATGGAGATTTTTTAACATCCATTGGAGATCTCATGATTAGAGTCAATTTAAAAAGATATCTATTTACTTTCATAGCCTTTTCAGTTTTTAATATCTCCGCTCAGGATTCAAGTGATGAATCTATTGATTTAATAGAAGATGTCATCGTAACTTCGCGAAGAAGAGAGGAGACAGCTCAATCTGTTCCTGTTGCTATAAGCGCATTTTCTTCAGATGATTTGATGAATCAAAATATTACAACAACTGACGATCTGGATAATATTGCTCCAAACTTAAGTTTTTTTCAAAACGGATCTATAGGTAATGCTACTTCTATAGGAATTAGGGGTGTGGGATCATCATTCACTTCATCTGTTCGAGAGCCTAGCGTGGGAGTTTATGTTGATGGAGCATACATATCTAGACAGCAAGGTAATATCTTTGATTTGTGGGATATAAACAGAGTAGAAGTAATTAGGGGACCTCAGGGCACTTTATTCGGAAGAAATAATACTACTGGAGCCATTCAATTGGTTTATAACAAGCCTTCTGTAGAGGTTGAGGGCGCATTAAAGGTTGGTTTTGGCTCAAGAAACTTACAATCAACTTCTTACATGTACAACACATCAATATCTGATAACTTCTCTTTAAGATTAACAGGTTCTAATCTATCCCAACAAGGACATGTTTTAAATACAGAAACAAGTCAGATGTGGGGTGAAAAGGATATGGATAATAATAGAATTCAATTAAGATTTTCTCCAAATGAAGATTTAGATATCAATCTCAGTCACCATATGTATTCTCAGAATGGAAAAAGAAATCTAGGTGCATGCAGGATACTAAATACATCAGCTCCTCTTTTAGGCGCTTACTCTATTGCTCAGCTAACGCCAACTATTATTAAAAATTGTAATAGTTCAGTTCCAGGAAAAAGTGGAAGTGAATCATCTTCGGGTGATATGACGGGTGAAACTTCAAGAACAATACTTTCAATTGAACAAAATTTAGAAATTGGTACTTTAACAATTAACCATTCCAAAACAGATGTAGAATCGACATTAGCTTCATGGGGTATGGGTCTTGAGAGTTCAGCAGCCCCATTCATTAGTCCGCAAAACATGTATATGAACGGAGATTATGATTCTACGGAAATAAGACTCAATGGATCTACTGGAAAACTTGACTGGGTTGTTGGTTACTTTGAATTCAATGAAACAGCTACCTCTTATACTGAAACCGTTTATTTTAATAATTATTTACCAGATCCATTTTTTCAAACTATAGATTTGACTTGTGCTTACGTTCCACAAGCTTGTGTTGGTGGTGTTAACTATGCCGGATCTATTTTAGTGTCAGCATATGCTGCTATTTTAGGAGTTAAGAATCTCAGTGAGTTCAGCACAACAGATTCTATGATTTCATCAGATGCAATATTTTTAGAAGGTACTTATGCACTATCTAATAATCTAAATATAACGGCTGGTTGGAGAACTACATCTGATAATAAAAAAGCAGATACATCATGGATTAGGCCCAATTACAGCATGGTTGATGGAACTATAAATAGACCAGTCTCAGGGAGTCCTACCCCTCAGATGACAGGGTGCGAACAAACTCTTAAAAATAACGGTGCAACATGTTCCGGTGACAAAGATTTTGATGACGATACGATGAGATTAATACTTGACTATACATTTGATAATGGAAATATGATTTATGCATCATACTCAGAAGGTTTTGCATCTGGTGGATTCCAAAATGACGCCACTCTTCTTAAATTAGCTCCTGAATATGTAGATGCAATAGAAGTTGGTACAAAAGGTACTTACCTTGATGGTAGGTTAAGATTCAATGCTTCTTACTTTACCCTTGATTATCAAAATAAACAGCAGTCTATTGGCTATATCAGTGAAAGTGGGTCTGCAATAAATACATCTCAATCAGTAGAGTCAGTTGACATCTCAGGTCACGAAGTGGAATTAACTTATTTCTTGTTTGAAAATCTAGCTTTTATTTACTCACAGGGTGAAACGGATGGCACTTATAATAAATTTATTTCTATTATTGATGGCAAAGACTTAAGCAACGATCCATACAATGCTTTCGGTCCTGAATCTAATTCTTCATTTTCTATAATGCATATTGCTAATTCCAATGGAGTGGATATCACATCAAATTTATCATTAGAGATGAAGGGCAATAATATCTTAAATCTTTCAGATAATGTTTCTGAGCCTAATTATGAAGTTCTTAACTTTACTCAGTCAATTGACTTCAATAATAATATTTCAATGCAAATTTATGGCAAAAATATATTAGATACATTTTACGCAACTGATGGATATGGGAGTGTAGAACTTGCCGGGTTCTTTACTAAATACTATGCTCCTGGATCGGAATACGGATTAACAATAACAAAAAACTTTTAATTATTTCATCATTAAAACCCTTTTTTATAAGGGTTTTTCATTCTTATAAAATAATACTTAAATGGTTTGCTATGAAAGATTCATTGGCTATAGCCAAAAAAAATAATACAAGATATTAGATTCAAAAATATTTGAATATACTCCGTATTGTAGAATCGATCTCTAATGGCATTGATGAAAAACTTATTATAAAAATCTTAATCTCATTATTTATATACACTTAATATATATAAAAATAGTTACTATATTTAAACATATATGTATGTTTTATATATATAAAAAAACTATATTTTAGTAAGCCCATTAAGTCCCTCGGTCAAATAAGATTGACATGTAAAAATCTATAAAGGGGAAATTACATTGAATATTTTTTTTAAACTAAATCGTTTTATTTTTTCATTAATGTTACTTTCAGTTGTAACTATTCAAGCTCAAGATTCATCTGATGAATCTGCAGATAGCATTGAAGAGGTAGTTACTACAGCTAGAAGAAGAACAGAGTCTGTGTCAGATGTTCCAATAGCAATAAGTGCTTTCTCTGGAAATGATCTAGAAGAGAAGGGTATTAATAACATTGAATTCTTAGAGGAGTTGGTTCCTGGTTTATCAATTGGTAATTCTATATTTGCGCAAAATAGCGTGGCTATTGGTATTAGAGGATTAGGCGCTACAAGAAGTTCAGCGCAATGGGATCAAAAAATTGCAGTATATGTTGATGATGCTTATCAAATTAGACCCCAAGGAACGCTTTTTGATCTGTTTGACATTAATAACGTTCAGGTTTTAAAGGGACCTCAAGGAACGCTTTTTG
>Ga0209711_10001622_pt1 | contig 21565 bp, 21 predicted proteins | sample ArcticOcean_MG_C_7_FD_187441 | JGI IMG/M metagenome (GOLD analysis project Ga0209711, IMG submission 187441) | Marine microbial communities from western Arctic Ocean - ArcticOcean_MG_CB11_88 (SPAdes) (version 2) | ecosystem: Environmental > Aquatic > Marine > Oceanic | place: Arctic Ocean...
ATAGTTATGCCAATGAAGTATTTCCGTTAAAAGTGTAACATCTTATTCTTTTATGCATCATTTGTGTGAACGTCGCATTTTAAATTATAAACAACATATAAACGATTATCTTTAAATAATGAGTATTGTTAAATCGATATCATATAAATACAGCCCTCGGTTGAAAGTTTAAAAACCCCTACAGAATAAACCAGTGTTCAGCTTGAAATAAGTGAAAACTGGTCTTAGCGTTGTCCCTTCAAATTTTCAAAAAACTGAAAAAAGAAATGTGGGCACTTATGATGGCATTCATATCGCAGGCAGTTATGAAGTAACCCTGGTATCAGGTTCAGAAGGAACCCTAAAAACTAAAAAGGGATTCTGATGATCTTGAGAAAATAGAAGTTGACTAAAAAACGGAATCTTAATATTCAAGCATAAATATAAATCTTTGTTTGGAAACTGGAATTCTGGAACGATTTACATTACCATCCCTGTTGAAGATATTAACAAAGTTGTTTTGAGTTGATCAGGTGAGATTGAAGTAGATTTCCAATTGGAAGGAGATTACTTTAAAACAATCCACTCTGGCTCTGGAGAAATTAATCTAAATCTAGATGTCAAAACGTCTAACGGAATTGTAACAGGTTCGGGAGAAATTACTTTAACAGGGAAAGCAAGCAAAGTAAACTTTAATGTTACAGGTTATGGAGACTTAGAAGCGGATGGCATTAAAGCGGAAGCAGCAGAAGCGAGAGTTACTGGCTCTAGAAATATTATTGCCCAGAATTAAGTTGTTTTGGGATCTCCAGAACGATTGGGAATTCTGGTCAACATCAACGCACCGGCAATAAACATAACTAGTAAAAAGAGTATTGAATTACGCATGCTTCCTGTTAGTTGATCGATCATGCCAAACATGACCATTCCAAAAACGATTCCTACTTTTTCCGTGACATCATAAAAACTAAAAAAAGAAGTCGTATCTTTTGTTTGAGGAATTAATTTTGAATAGGTGGAACGGGACAAGGCTTGCAAGCCTCCCATCACCATGCCTACTCCTGATGCTGCAAAATAGAATTCAACAGGGGTTTGGATGACGTAAGCATAAACACAGATTCCAGCCCATATAATGTTGATAACTATTAAAGTTAAAATATTACCAAATCGTTTTGACGCATGTGCGGTCAGGAACGCGCCTAAGATGGCGACAATTTGAATTAGCATAATGCTAACGATCAGGCCGATTGTTTTTTCTTGATTACTACCCCATTGTATTTCCTCTTCCCCGAAATAAGCTGCAATAAGCATTACGGTTTGAAGGGCCGTATTGTAGATAAAAAATGCAGGAAGGAATCTTTTTAAATTAGGATTGTCTCCCAGTTTATTCCAAACTTTTTTTAATTCTTGAAAACCATTCCAAATAATATCTTTAGTTACTTTGCCCGAATTGTTGTTTCCGTTGGGCAGGTGATAGAAAGCATATTGACTGAACAATGCCCACCAAATTCCAACGGCTACAAAGGAATACTTCATGGCTTTCATTGCTGCTTCTGCTTCTGTTCCTGTAATGCCATACCAGTCGGACTTCATGACCATAGAGAGGTTGAAAATCAAAAGTAAAACACTTCCAAAGTATCCCATGGAAAAGCCTCTTGCACTTGCTTTGTCTTGTTGTTCTGGATAGGCGATATCTGGTAAATAGGAATTATAAAAAACTAAACTTGCCCAAAATCCAATTAAAGCAAAAAAATAAAAAGCCATCCCGACATAGATGTTCTGTAAGTCAAACCAGTAGAGCCCAATACATGACAAAGATCCTGTATAGACGAAGATCTTCATAAAGCGTTTTTTATTTCCAATGTAATCTGCAATTCCAGACAACAGCGGAGAATTAAATGCGACGATGATAAAAGCCATTGCCGTAACGAAACTAATCAATGCGGTATTCTTAAAATCGAATCCTAAGAAAGCAATGGTTTTGGTTTCTGAGGAAAGTGCAGTGAAGTATATCGGGAATATTGTTGAGGAAATTACTAGAGGATAGACTGAGTTCGCCCAATCGTAAAAAGCCCATGCGTTAATCAGCTTTTTCTGTCCCTTCTCCAGTGGAATTTGTCTATTCATTAATATTTATGATCAATAATCTTGACAATTTAGGGATTCATTTTAGATGGGATAAACATATATTGGTTAATTTAAAAAAACTTAAATTTAACTAAGATTAAACCTATCAAATTTAAATATATAAAAATATCTAAATGAAAAATGTTACCGTCCTTATTCTAGCTATTTTCTTGTTAAGCTGCCAAGGAAAGGCGCAAGAAAAAAAAGCTGCTAAAAAATCCTATGCTGTTGAGAAAAGTGATGCCGAATGGAAATCACAATTGCCTAGTTTGTCTTATACAGTTCTTAGAAAAGCTGCGACAGAATATGCCTTCTCTGGAGAATACAACGATAATAAAGAGGAAGGCACTTACCTGTGTTTGGCTTGCAGTTCGCCTCTATATGATTCCAAATACAAATATGATTCAAAGTCAGGATGGCCTTCTTTCGATCGTGGGATAGAAGGGAATATTGAATATGACTCTGATTATAATTTAGGTTATAAAAGAACCGAATTAAAATGTAACACCTGCGGAGGACATTTGGGACATTCTTTCCAGGATGGCCCACGAGAAACAACAGGAGTAAGACATTGCATCAATTCTGCTGCATTAAATTTTAAACCAAGTAAAGAAAATGAATGACAAAAAATATCCTGTTCAAAAATCAGAACAAGAATGGCGTGAGTCGCTTTCTGAAAAAGAATTTCATATTTTAAGAGAACAAGGTACTGAAGCTCCATTTACAGGGGAACTCAATAATCAATATTCCGATGGTACTTATTTATGCAAAGGCTGTAATGCTCCCTTGTACAAAAGTGAGTATAAATTTAACAGCCATTGTGGATGGCCGAGTTATGACAAGGCAATAGACGGTGCGTTGGAACACAAACCAGATCGATCTTTAGGAACCATTAGAACCGAAATTGTTTGTGCTAATTGTGGCGGACACCAAGGGCATGTTTTTGAGGATGGACCCACAGAAACCGGTCTGCGCTTTTGTGTGAATTCTGCAAGCATCAACTTTACAGAAAATCAAGTGGACAAATATTCCAAAAAATAGCTGATAGTTTATTAAATTTACACAGAATTAAAACTTCAGACTACATGAACGCATACGACGTTATTATTATAGGGAGTGGCCCAGCGGGCTATGTGACTGCTATTCGTGCCTCACAGTTAGGCCTTAAAACCGCTATTGTTGAAAAAGAAAGTTTGGGAGGCGTTTGCCTGAATTGGGGATGTATTCCTACCAAAGCCCTTTTAAAGTCAGCACAAGTTTTTGAATATTTAAAGCATGCTGGAGATTATGGACTAAGTGTCAAAGAATACGACAAAGACTTTGACGCAGTCGTCAACCGAAGCCGGGATATAGCTGCTGGAATGAGCAAAGGCGTTAAGTTTTTGATGATGAAAAACAAAATTGATATTTTAAACGGACATGGTAAAATCCTTGCGGGTAAAAAAATAAGTGTGACCCTAGATGATAAGACTGAAGAATACAGTGCTAAAAACATTATAATAGCAACTGGAGCTCGCTCGAGAGAGTTGACCAGCTTGCCACAAGATGGTGAAAAAATAATTGGTTACCGAAAAGCGATGACCTTGCCGAATCAGCCTAAAAAAATGATCGTAGTGGGTTCTGGAGCCATTGGAATTGAATTTGCTTATTTCTACAATGCCATGGGCACCGAAGTGACGGTTGTAGAATTCCAAGATCGCATCGTCCCAGTGGAGGATGAAGAGATTTCAAAACAACTTGAGCGTAGTTTTAAGAAAAGTGGAATTAAAATCATTACTAGTGCTGAAGTTACGGGTGTTGACACCAGTGGAAAAGGTGTTAAAGCTACTGTGAAAACGGCCAGAGGAGAAGATATACTAAGTGCTGATGTAGTGCTTTCTGCGGTGGGTATTAAAACCAATATTGAAAATTTAGGCCTAGAAGATGTAGGAATTGCTATTGATAGAGATAAGATTTTGGTGAATGATTTCTACCAAACCAATCTCCCCGGCTATTATGCCATTGGCGATGTAACTTCAGGACAAGCGTTGGCGCATGTTGCCTCTGCGGAAGGAATTCTTTGTATTGAGAAAATTGCTGGTCATCAGGTGGAGCCACTTAACTATGGAAACATTCCCGGTTGTACTTATTGCTTCCCGGAAATTGCCTCTGTTGGAATGACTGAAGCGCAAGCAAAAGAAAAAGGATATAACATAAAAGTAGGAAAATTCCCATTCTCTGCCTCTGGAAAAGCGCAGGCAGGAGGGAATTCTGAAGGCTTTGTCAAAGTGATTTTTGATGCCAAATATGGGGAGTGGTTGGGCTGTCACATGATCGGTGTGGGCGTTACTGAAATGATTGCAGAAGCAGTCTTGGGGCGCAAGCTAGAAACCACTGGACATGAGGTTTTAAAGACGGTTCACCCCCACCCCACCATGAGTGAGGCGGTGATGGAAGCCGTAGCAGATGCCTATGATGAAGTGATCCACTTGTAGGGATTTTCGAAATTTTATATATTATTTTATAAACAGCCCTCGAGTTGCTTTATTTATTTTCTTAGTATTTTGTTGGTTGTATCACCCAAATTTTACACTCTAATGAATCACCTAAAAATTATATGAACTACTTTTCGTGATGAATCCATTTTAAATTATGATGCAGATTTAGGTAGCAGACATCCAATAGAGACACCTCCTAGGCAACAACGTTTGATGACGAATTGATTTGGAGAAAACAAAATTCTTAAATATATCCGAATTGACACTGTTGAATTGAACAAAGAACTAATTGTTCATTATTAAAAGCTCGAATTCAAATTTTTGGGAGCTATAGAACTTAAAAACATAAATGGACTTCCAGGACATTATAAAAAGGAGAAGTGTAATTTTCAAAAAAAATAATCTGAATAACAATTGATGTTAAAAATGTTAAACATTGGGGTATTCCACTGAAAAAAGATCATTTATATTGACAAATAGAGCTCAAAAAAATTATCAATATTAAGAATAGCTTATTAATCGCATCGAGTTTAGACGGATACATTGCTGACAAAAAAAGGAGTATTGATTGGCTGTATAACATAAAAATCTCGAAAATGACATGTCTGACATGGGACTAGCTATATTTGAAACTGTGCTTAAATTTGATGTAATCGGCCATCTAAGAAACCTGTTTTTGTATTGAGTAATAAACCAAAAGAAACACCTAAAAGTAGTTTTAGTATAGTTTTTTTGATCAAAGGAACTTGGAATAATAATTCAAATAGAACTTGAACTCAAAATAAACAATAAATTTACGGTATGGAAATTAAATCGTAAATTCAATAAACTATTCTTTTATAGAGGCTTTCAAACCGTATGAAAAAAATTTTAATCGATTTATATAAAGTCAAAGAGTTGTATTCTGGACTAGGACAATTCTCAATTAATTTTGCAAATGAACTGTCGTCTCGGCTGACCGAAGAGTTTTCATTTAATTTCTTTGTTCCTGAAAAAAATGAAATACCCTTTTGGAATAACAAAGTCAAAACGACAAACGCTTCATTTTTAAAAAGATATTTGCCATCTCTAAACAAGTCATATACTATTTGGCACAGTTTACATCAATTTCCATCATTTCTTCCAAATAAAAATTCGCTTTGGATTTTGACCATTCATGACTTGAATTTTTTAATTGAAAAAAATGAAGGGAAAAAAGAAAAATATCTAAAACGCCTTCAGAAAAATATCGATCGTGCAGATTGTATTACAACAATTTCAAACTTTAGTAAAAAGGAAATTGAAAATAATATGGATTTAGGGCAAAAAGAGATTCGTGTAATTTATAATGGAGTATCCTCGGGAAAGGAAATTGAAAAAACTAAACCTTCCTTTATAGATGAAAAAAAATACTTTTTCACCGTCGGTGTTTTCAACAAAAAGAAAAACTTTAAGATTCTCCTCCCTTTAATGAAGCATTTTGACGATTATCTTTTAGTTATCGCTGGAAACAATGAGACTCCCTATGGAGAAGAAATTAAAAAGGAGATAAAGAGATTGAAAATAGAAGATCGAATAATCTTACCAGGAAAGGTTAATAATTCAAATAAGCAATGGCTGCTCGCTAATTGTGAGGCACTTCTTTTCCCCTCATTAGCTGAGGGATTTGGCTTACCAGTTATTGAAGCAATGTATGAAGGGAAACCTGTTTTTTTAAGTAAACACACTTCGCTACCTGAAATAGGAGGATCGCTGGCCTTCTATTTTGACAACTTTAATGAGCAACACATGTCGGACTTAATTCATTCAAAGTTGGAATATGTGAATGCATCAGGCGAAAAATTTAAAACTAAATCTAAAGACTACGCAAAACAGTTTAATTGGAAAAATTGTGTGAATCAGTATTTGGATTTATACCGGGAATTATAGAATGAAAGAACGTTTTAAGTCTACTTCAACATTTAAAATTCAAAAATCTCAAACTCATTCAGCAAACACTAATCAATTTAAATTGGCTCTTTTTATATCCTAAAATGTTTTAAGTTTACTCGCAAATGGTTTCAATTTAAACTAAATTAAAAAAAGGTGTTACCTATCCATCAGGACAGTTAGCCGAAAAATAATTTCATATGAGGATAGGTTTCGATTCAAAACGACTTTATTCCAATTTTACTGGGCTAGGTAATTATTCTAGAGCATTAGTTAAAAACGTTCAAGCATTATATCCAGATAATGAATATTTCTTGTATTCACCAAAAATAAAAAAAAAACCAGAAACTACTTTTTTTTATGACAATACAAATTTTAAAACCTACTTAACCAAAACAGTTTTTAAAGCTTATTGGAGAAGCTTCTCCATTTCAAGTCAATTGAAAAAAGATGGTATTCAGCTGTATCATGGTCTTAGCAATGAGCTTCCAGCAAATTTAAAAAAACACAACGTAAAAAGCGTTGTCACTATTCACGACCTTATATTTAAAGTTCTTCCGGAAACTTACTCTCTAATCGATCGGAATATTTATGATTTTAAGTTTCGAAAGGCCTGTCTTCAGGCGGACAAGGTTATTGCTATTAGCAATAGTACCAAAACTGATATTGTTAATTTTTATGGCATAAATCCTAATAAAATAGAAGTTATTTATCAAAGTTGCAGTTCATTGTTTTATGAGCCAATAGAACAACAGCAAAGGATTTCCTTGAATGAGCAGTATAATCTTCCAAATCAATATCTATTGAGCGTTGGAAGCGTTGAAAAAAGGAAAAATTTAAAACTAATTATTGAGGCCTACCAACATTTAGACCCTGAGCACAAAGTTCCATTGGTTATCATTGGAAGAGGTAAAGCATATAAAAAGGAAGTTCTTGACTTAATTGCATCTAATAGATTGGAAAATAAAGTGACCTGGATAACTGATCTCAAAGATAACAAAGTTTTAAGAGCGATCTATCAAAAGGCAACTGCGCTAGTTTATCCTTCATTCTATGAGGGTTTTGGTCTACCCATCGTAGAATCTTTGTTAAGTAAAACGCCTGTAATAACTTCTAATATTTCTTCTTTACCAGAGGCCGGTGGACCAAATTCTCTATACATTAATCCGAAATGTCCTAAGGAACTTGCCCATGCGATCACCAAAATTTTAACAGACGCTGAGCTTAGAAATAAAATGATTGAAGAAGGATTCAAATATGCCAATCAAATGTTTTCTCCAAATCGGGTTACTAAACAACTCATAAACTGTTACGAGGAAATATTAAATGAATAAAATAAAGGGGTGAGTGATAAAATCCTAAGTATTTACTCTGTTTCAATAACGACTCAATTATATAAATCAATAGGTTATAACGAACAGGGCTTTTAATCTTTACTATAAACCCCTTGATCAAGCTCTTTTTTCTTTTAAATAATTTGATTTATTAGAACACTAATCAGCAGTATTAATTTAAAGTAAATACGGAAAACATCTCGACTACATTTCCTGATCATGAAAGTTTTATAAAATCTGACGGAGATAAGCTGGTCTAAATACTGTCAAATTTAATTGAAAACGCATAGAAATTTACCATAAAAGGGACTACAGCATTTGACTACCATATTAAAGACTATTGCTAGACACTTACAAAGCTTTCTACGCCCAAACGATAGGAGTCCAAGCCAAAACCAATGATCAAACCTTTTGCAACAGGAGTAATGTAAGAAGTATGACGAAAATCTTCGCGAGCAAAAGTATTCGAAATATGAATCTCAAGAACAGGGCTGTCAATGGACTTAATGGCATCGCCTATGGCGATAGAAGTGTGAGTGTAGGCTCCAGCGTTAAGTAAAACACCATCAGAGGAAAATCCAACCTCCTGAAGACGGTTGATCAACTTCCCTTCTACGTTAGATTGATAATAGTCAAATATGACCTGAGGGAATTTTTTTTGTAAAGCTTTGTAATAGCTTTCAAATGTTTGATTTCCGTAAACAAAGGGCTCTCTAGTTCCTAGGAGGTTTAAGTTTGGACCATTAATTATAGAAATCTTCATTTTTTTATTTTCAACAAAATTAATCAAAATATAATAGCAGCCCAATATTTGGAGAATAGCAAAAATAAAAGTGCAATTAATTTCTTAAATTTATAATATTTTGAATTGGAAAAACAGTATACAAGATTACGGAATCTACCTTAAGATTGAGAGAGGTTTATCACAGCACACTGTTAAAAATTACAGTATGGATGTCATGGCTTTAATGGATTTCATGAAACTAAAAGGCATCGCGGAAAGTCCCAAAAATTGCTCAAAAGAAACAGTACTTCTGTTTATTTATGAAGAATCAAAATTTCAAAGTCCCCATACTCAGTCTCGAAGAATTTCTGGTTTAAAAAGTTTTTTTAATTTCTTGATTTTTGAAGGTTACCGTAAAACTGCACCAACTGATTTGTTAGAAAATCCTAAATTAGGTAGGAAACTTCCAGAAACTCTAAATATTTCAGAAATTGAAACCATCATTGCCTCTATAGACCTTGGAAATGCACTTGGTCATCGAAATCGAGCGATTATTGAAACCCTCTACGGCAGTGGACTAAGAGTAAGCGAGCTGGTCGAACTAAGTCTTTCTAATATCTTCTTTAAAGAGGATTTGATTCGGGTCACCGGAAAAGGAGACAAACAGCGATTGGTGCCCTTGGGAAACTATTCTAAAAAATATATCAAAATTTATATTGAGGGAATACGCAACCAAATGAAGGTTGCAAAAGAAGATTCGGATATTCTGTTTTTAAATAGAAATGGAAATAAATTGACACGAGCAATGATTTTTACAATCGTGAAAAAACAAGCTCAAAAAGCTGGGATCGATAAAAATATCAGTCCACACACTTTTAGACACTCATTTGCTACACACTTACATGAAAATGGTGCCGATCTAAGAACAATTCAACTGATGATGGGACACGAAAGCATCACTACTACCGAAGTGTATACACATTTGGATAACAAGCACCTTAAACAAGTGATGCAAAAGTTCCATCCTAGAAATAGATAGACTAAGAATTCACAACCAATCTGAAGCCCTCTCCATGAATATTAATAATTTCCACATTACTATCCGCTTTCAAATATTTTCGCAGTTTAGCAATGTAGACGTCCATACTCCGCGAAGTGAAATAGTTACCATCTCTCCAAATCTTATTTAAAGCGACATCTCTTGGTAAAAGATCATTTACATGAAGTACTAGCAACCTGAGTAGCTGGTTCTCTTTTGGAGAAAGTTTAATAGGTTCTTGCGACGCGATGTTTAAAAATCTTAGTTTGGAGTTATAGCTAAACTTCCCAACAGTAAATTCAAAGGTGTCTGTTTCTGGAATATTGACAATGTTCTTACGATTGATAATTGCTTTTATTTTTGCCAAAAGTACTTCTGAATCAAAAGGCTTAGTTAAATAATCGTCTGCTCCTACCTTGAAACCTCGTAAAACATCATCTTTCAAGTTTTTTGCTGTCAAGAAAACCAAAGGAACTTCTTCATTTTTCTCGCGTATCTCTTTGGCCAATGTAAAACCATCTTTATAAGGCATCATTACATCTAGAATACAGAGATCAAAGGTGTCTTTCTTAAACTTTTGAAACCCTTCAACTCCATTTTTAGCAATGGTTACATCATAACCATTCAAGATCAGATAATCTTTTAAGATACTGCCAAAATTGTAATCATCTTCAACAATTAATATTTTTTTAGGGTCTTTATTCATAGCTTACTTTTATGTTATTGTTGTTTTTTGGGGATACTAATTGTGAAAGCTGTCCCTTTCCCAACATTACTAATTAAGTCGATTGAACCGTTATGCAAGTCCACAATTTTTTTGACATAAGAAAGGCCTAATCCATGCCCCTTTATGTTATGAATGTTACCACTCTGTTCTCTGTAAAACTTTTCAAACACAAGTTTTTGGGTCGTCAAATCCATTCCAATTCCATTATCTTCAATTGTAAACATTAAATACTTTTTGGTATTCAATGTTGTGATCTTAATTTCTGGAGGATTATCAGAATATTTAATGGAGTTGTCCAGGAGGTTAATGATCAAATTCGTAATGTGGTTCAAATTTCCTTTAAAAAGTTTTTCTGATGATTCAAAACCTGTACTTATGGATCCTTTTTTACTTTTCACCAACAAATCAACATGACGAATTGCATTGTGAATGGCTTCATCAAGATCAATTTCACTAAATGCGATCGGTGCCGAACTTTTCTCAAGTCTTGAAATCAACAAGACGCTTTCCACTTGCGTCAGCATACGCTTGTTCTCCTCTCTAATCATTTGAACATATTGTTTCACCTTGGAAGGTGTTGAGAGTATTTTTGCATTTGAAATCGCGTCAAGGGCAAGGTTGATGGTTGCAATTGGGGTTTTAAACTCGTGAGACATGTTATTAATAAAATCAGACTTCATCTCCGAAACTTTTTTCTGCTGAATGATTTGATAAATTGCAGTTGCAGAAACAATTATTATAAAGAAAGTCAACAAAATTGAGAGTCCAGCAACACTTACAATTGAAGAAAAAACAAATTTATTTTTTTCTGGAAAAGAAACTACCAACTTATAAGGACTGTCAATTTTACCATCCTCAGTGAAAATTGAAGCTTCATATCTAGGTCCACTTTGCTCCTCTTTATAATTATTAGACTTGACCTTTGTTGCCAAACCATTATTATAAATACCAAATTCAAAGTAAGTTAATATGTTTTTATCCTTAAATTCTTCGTCCAAAAGCGTTTGAAGTTCTTGAACATTCAGTCTTCTGTGGATAGGAATGGTACTAGAGTAGTCAGAAAAAGCTGCACGATATTTGACTTGATCATAAATATTGATCCGTTCAACAGATCTCAATTTATCGATGGAAGACAGCAACTTGTTTTCACGATTAAAGATTTTATTATTATTTAAAACAGTTGTCGTTTTTACTTTTTTGTAATCCTTAATATTTGACTCCTCTCCAAATTTGGTATCAATATTAAGAATATAGTTTTCTTCTAAAATACCATAAGCATAAAAAGAAGTCAAATTAGACGTCATATCGTCATCCATAAATAAAAAAACATCAGTAAAATTTGAATCGTTCGGAGTCCCAACAGAGTCAAGAAGCTTCTCGAATGCTACAATATAATCAGACATCTCTCGCTCTTCAATCATCACAGAAACTGAATTCAAAGACTGACTTACTGCTAGGCTAAACTCCTCTTCTTTGTCTTCCCAGGCAGATATTATCCAATACACTTGTACAGAAATAATTGCAATCATAGAAATAATCATCAAGCTCACTAACGTTAAGAAGAAATTTTTTTTCACCGAATATTATTGTTTAATTATTTATTAATATAAGCAATTTTAAACATACAAATTTGTTTAAAAAACACCAATCCTATTCACAATAAAATGTTAATGGGTTCACATTTTTATCAAGTGCCTGTGAATAGCTGCTATTTCTATTAACGTATTTTCCCAGTTAGTATTGTTAATTATGAAATCAGCCAATGGAATTGTCAACTTGTCTTCCCACTGATTGATAATTCTCTCTAACACTTTTTCCCTTGAAATATTATCCCGTCTCATGACCCTCTCTATTCTAGTTTCCATTGGACTCGTGACTAAAATCGTAGCATTACATTTTTTATCACCGCCTGTTTCAAACAAAATAGCAGCTTCTTTTATGACATAATGGGATTTTTGACGAATTACAAATTTATCGAAATCTGCTGAAACTGCTGGGTGAACTAAAACATTTAACTGTTTAAGTTTTTCGGGACTATTAAACACTATGTCTGCAACTTTTTTACGATCTAACTTTGCGTCTAAATAAATATTCGAACCGAATATTTTCTTGATTTCTGAAATCAAAAAAGGATCTGACACAATCAACTTCTTAGAAGCTAAATCCGCTTCATAGCATGGAACTCCTTTTGCTTTAAAAACATTTAGAATTTTAGTTTTCCCACTACCAATTCCCCCTGTAAGTCCTATGATTTTCATTGTCTAATTAAATAATCTACTTGTGAGGGTTTCCATCTGACCTTGCTAACATTTTTAGGTTGTTTTTCTAAATTGATGATTAGCGATCTTTTATTTCCTCCATCGGAGGTGGCAAAGTCACAACTAAAGGCGAAATCCTCAGAGTCAATTCGTGCAGCTTGATCTAAAAGTACAGAAAAAGTAACTGCAACAGATTGAGGAAATAGCTTTATGGCAAGGCTATCGGGTAAGTTTTTCATATTAATAAAAGAGGAAACTGTTTTTTCAGTAAACTTTCTCACACTCGCTGATATCGATGTAATATTTACCTCTAATTTCAATAAGGCATTAGTTTTCACAAATCCAATTTCTTTTTTGATATCAGTGTTTACATCGATAAGTTTAATTGGTAACGTATTCAGTTCCTCTATTGTATCAATCAATTTTCCAGGGCCGGAAACCCAAAGACTATCGGGTTCAACTTTCCAACCATCATTAATATCATACCCCCGCATAAAAGTGATGTTTATGATCGGACGAACTGCGACTTTTTTTCTTTTTAGATTGTCGTATTTAAATTTTAAAACATTTGGGATGACTTGGTTTACAGTTATATTATCAAAAAGCTGTTTTTCAATTTGAAACCTTTGATCGAATAAATTGATCAATGCGGTTCCTGAAACATGAGAAGCATTTTCAAATGACAGTTCCACCTTTTTATTAAACAAATGATAAGTCAGCAATTGAAAACCACTGGCTGTGAGATCGACTTTAAGTTCTAAATCCTTTTCTAAGACCGGAACAATGGTAACAGGTAGATCGATCAGATTTACTGATAAATCTACATTAGAATCATAGGTGTTTGAAAGCTTTGTTATTACCCAAAAAACAGTCGACAACACCATAAAGAATGTGAAAAACCGAAACTTATTCTTTTCGGGGAAACTTTTTCTAAAATTGTTAAATAGTCGATAGACAATTGCCATTTTTTAGAGAATTATATTGGACTAAACTAACTCTGATCCAAAGCATCGATTATTTCTTGACTTACGCCGACATTAGAAAAACCTCCATCGTGGAATAAATTCTGTAGTGTAACCTTTTTCGTGTAATCAGAAAACATTATCACCGTATAATTTGCACAGTCCTCGGCAGTTGCATTTCCTAAGGGAGCGGTTTTTTCAGCATAATGGAGAAAACCATCCAATCCTTTTACTCCTTTGCCAGCGGTAGTTAAAGTAGGAGACTGAGAAATAGTATTTACTCTAACTTTCTTCTCTTTTCCAAAGAAATACCCGAAGCTTCTTGCTATCGATTCCAAGTAAGCTTTATTATCAGCCATGTCATTGTAGTTTGGAAAAGTTCGTTGAGCAGCGATGTAGGACAGTCCTACAATACTTCCCCATGCATTCATGGCATCTTTTTTATATAAAGTCTGCATTAATTTATGAAAAGAAACTGCGGAAACATCCCATCCTTTTGCCATCCAATCATGGTTTAGATCCGTATAGTGTTTTCCTTTTCTGACATTAATAGACATTCCTATAGAGTGTAATACAAAATCTAATTTACCACCCATATTTTCTAAGGCCTTGTCAACAAGGTGTTCTAAATCTTCCATATTAGTTGCGTCGGCGGGAATAACAATTGAACCCGTTTCTTCTGCCAAATTATTAATAGTTCCCATTCGCATCGCAACAGGGGCGTTAGTTAAAACGAATTTTCCACCTGCATCAGCTACTGCTTTTGCCGTTTTCCATGCAATTGACTGATCGTCTAGCGCTCCGAAAATAATTCCTCTTTTTCCTTCTAATATCCTATGGGACATGCTTAATTTTTTATGATTAGTTTAACAAATATACAGTTAATTGAGTAATTGCTTGGCGTGCTCCAAAGCGGTTTTAGTCATTTGCTCACCGGCCAACATTTGCGCCAATTCCTCTACTCTTTCTTGAGGATTTAGATCTTTTAGTTTTGTTAGTGTATCTTGTCCGTTTAGTTCTTTATAAACTCTAAAATGCTGTTTACCTTTGGCTGCAACTTGAGGTAAATGAGTAATTGTAAAGACCTGCATGTATTTTGCCATGTCAGACATGATGTTCCCTATTTCATTTGAGACCTGACCCGAAACGCCGGTGTCAATTTCATCAAATACTATCGCAGGAAGCTTTTTAAAGCGAGACAAAATTGTCTTTATTGAAAGCATAATTCTTGACATTTCACCTCCTGAAGCAACTTTCTTTAAGGGATTGTATTCGGACCCTAAGTTGGCAGAAAAAAGAAACTCTAATCGTTCTTTTCCATTGTGCAACAATTTTTCACTTTCTATAAGTTGAATTTTAAATTTGGCATTCTGCATGCCCATTCTAGCGACCAATTGCTCCATTTCAGAACACAGTCTAGGAATTGTTTTTTGACGGTTTTTATGTAATTTAAGCGCAATAGTATCTAGCTCTGTTAGATGTTTATTTAGTTTATCCTGGAGTTTGTTGATGTTTACTTCCAGATTTTCAGTCTCCTGAAGTTTTAAATCTATACTATTCTTTATCTCGATTAAAACACCTACGTCGTCAACTTTGTGTTTGGTGTAAAGCGCATAGAGTAATTTAAGTTGTTCTTCTGAATCCTCTAATTGTTTGGGATTCACCTCAAGTTGCTCCAACTTAGTTTGTAAGTCATCGGCTATGTCTTTGAGGTCAATCGACAAACTTGTAGTTCTTTTTTTAAAAGTCTCGAGTTGTTTTGATTTTTCAGCAGCTTTATTTAATATGGATTTCAAAGAAGATAACTGCGTTAAAACACCCATTTGCTCCTCCTCAATTATTTGAATGCTTTGGGATAAATAGGATTGTAGATCTTCAACATTAGAAAGCTGGCTGATCATTTCTTCGAGAGGTGCTTGCATTCCTGACTTCAGGTTTGCTGCTTCTAACTCTTCAAGTAAATAACAATTATAATCTCTATCACTACTGGCCTTTTGATTCAAATCGAGCAACCGCTGATGTTCCTCCTTCGCAGCATTATAGACTTTCAGCTTGTCTTGAAACTGTCTTAATAAATGCTCATTTCCAGCCAATGCATCTAGAACTAAAAACTGGTATTCACTTTTAAACAAGGATTGGCTTTCGCGTTGCGAATGAACATCTATTAGAATTTGGCTCAAACGACTGATTTTATCTAGAGTAACTGGCGTGTCATTTATAAAGGCTCTTGATTTACCACTAGGGATGACCTCTCTCCTTATGATGGTCTCCGATTCATAATCGAGGGCTTCTTCGTCAAAAAAGTGTCTTAAATCGTATTTATCTATTGAAAATGATGCTTCAACGATACATTTCTTTGTGCTGTCTTTAAGAATATTAAGCTCTGCTCTTTTCCCCAGAACTAGTGAAAGTCCACCCATCAGAATAGATTTACCCGCGCCAGTTTCACCTGTAATACAGGTCATGCCATCCAGAAAAGAAACATCCAGATATTCTATTAATGCATAATTAGTAATCTTTAGACCTGTAATCAAAAAAAGATGTTTATTATCGATTAATTATCAAAGATAACCGAGATTAAAAAAAAATCAAGTAATCTGACTATTTAATTTGTTTCCATTTAGGAAGAAAGAAAGGTGCGATTTTTTTCAATAATGCAGCGGTTTGATCAAATTCAACTTCCGGACCACCAGAAAAAACGTTTACTATTTCATCAGATTTGGCGTCAAAAAAAAGCTGTAAAAGCAAAGCGTTGGGTCTTCGCATGAATAATTTATCAAGACCAGACAATGCCTGCATCATTTCTTTTTTACCTTTCCCCGGAGATTGCGTCATAACGTCCATCCCTTTTCGGTGATAGACATACATTGATTCTCTGTACTCTTTAAATGTGTTTGAACGCATCGAGTCAATTAACCAAAAGCGATTTCTGACGCTTTCATTTTGCTTCCATCCCTTTTGACCACTCAACTGAGATAGGTTGACAATCTTTTGCGCTTGTTCAAAATAAGAGCTTCCCCCTTTAAATTTATATGTATCAGCGTCCAACCCCAAAATTGTATAGATATAAAAACTAATGAGCGCAACGATATTGGACTCAAAAGCTGAGGGATTATAAAATAAAGGCTGAAATTCTTCATAGTTAAAACTGATGTCCTTATCTAAAAAATTCAAGATTGGACTGTCAAAGTTTGAATCAAATATTGGTCGTTGAGATTGAACTTGGAGCGTCCCTTCAAACTTAGAAGCACTATAGGAAGTGAGATTAATCACAAAACTACACGTAATTTTTTCTTGAGGTAAAAACTCGGCACTAGTCCATGATCTCGTATTAATGAACTCATTCAAAGATCGCTCTAATGTTTTAAAAACCTGCTGATTGGTCTGATTCACCAAATCCGCATTTATAATCACTTGACCATTCAATTCTTGGGCTTGAACATGAAAATAAAAAAGTGAAATAAAATAAAATAAGCATAGGTTACGCATAATGTTTTAAGATTTGGGTGAAGATGTCTTGGGCTACTAAAGCTTTTGATTTTAACTCAAAATGTGTTGGGTTACCTTCTTGATTAATAAAGGATATTTTATTTTGATCTCCGGAAAAACCAGCCCCTTTATCATTTAGTGAATTTAGGACTATTGCATTTAAATTTTTAGCCTTTAATTTTTTGATTGCATTGTTTAATTCATTCTCCGTTTCCAGGGCAAACCCAACTAAGAACTGGCCCTTCTTCTCCCTACCCATAGTGGCAAGAATATCTTGAGTTGGGACCAAATTTATCGTATTATAGCCTATCTCTTTTTTTATTTTCTGGGCATGACTATTATCGAGTTTAAAATCAGCAACTGCAGCAGCAGCAATAGCAATTTGAGTATCAGAATAGTTTTCCATAACAACTTCAAACATCTCACTTGCTGAAGTTACCCGCCGAACATCAATCCGGTTGTCTTTTAATTCCAAAGCCGTTGGACCTGAAATGAGCAATACTTCTGCACCAAGTTTTGAGGCTTCTTTTGCCAATTCAAAACCCATCTTACCACTGGCATGATTGCCAATAAAGCGAACAGGATCAATAGCCTCATAGGTTGGCCCTGCCGTTATTAGTATTTTTTTACCAAAAAGTGGTAGATATTTTTCTAAGTCTTTTTCAATAAAATCAACAATCTCTTCAGGAGATAACATCCGCCCTTTACCATGTAGTCCACTTGCCAAAAACCCATCTCCTACTGGCAAAACATGATGCCCAAATGATTTTAAGATTTTAATATTTTCTTGATTGCCCTTGTGTGCATACATGTCCAAATCCATAGCTGGAGCGATATAAACTGGACTGGTACAGGAAAGATAGGTGGCAATTAATAGATTATTACATTTTGCGTTCACAAGGGCAGAAAGCGTATTGGCAGTTGCCGGGGCAATAATAAATAAGTCTGCCCATTTTCCTAGTTCCACATGATCGTTCCAGACAGGATTGTCCAAATCGGTGGCTGTAAACGTCGACAAAACAGGGTTTTTGGATAAAGTAGAAAGCGTCAATGGAGTAACAAAATCTTTCGCGGAAGGAGTCATGACAACCCGAACCTCAACATTAAGACGTTTAAGTAATCTGACAATTAATGGCGTTTTATAAGCGGCTATTCCCCCGGAAACACCTAATAGGATTTTCTTTCCGCTTAAAACACTCATTTCTTAGGAGTTAGGTTCCTCTGTATTACGATGATAAATCTTTTCATTCAGCCATTCTTCGACAGCAATGGCGTGTGCTTTAGGCAAACGCTCATAAAACTTAGAGACTTCGATTTGTTCTTTGTTTTCGAAAATTTCTTCTAAACTGTCATTGTGAGTTGCAAACTCTTCCAATTTCTCATGAAGTTCTTTACGAATATCCAAGTTGATCTGATTTGATCTTTTCGAAATAATCGATAAGGCCTCATAGATGTTTTCAGTCGGAGCATCGATTATATTTCGATTGTAAGTAGTTGTGCTCGTTGGAGCATCTGAATTTCTAAATTTTGTCATGATTTTTATTTATTGAGCTTCAATTTGCAAAAGTATTAATTTCTTTATCGATAGCTTTCATTTTCTTCGAAAGATCTTTCTCAAATAATGTTTCTGGGTAATAACGTAGAATAGCCCCGTATAATTGTGTTAATTCATTTAATCTTTCGGTTTTTTTTGAATTTACACTATTTATCGCTATTTCATAGGAGGATAAAAATTTATAAAAAAGCGCTTCTTCTCTGAATTTAGTTCCTACAAATTCTCCAATAAAATTATCTAAAGAAGTTATAGCAGCTTTATAATCATAGATCGTATAATATTGCTTGGCAATTTCAAATTCTTTTTTCTCAATTTTATTTTGAAGTTCACTGATCAACTTATTGGACTCTTCTAAATATTCAGAATCTGGATAATTATTTATAAAAATCTGGAGTTTTTCCAAACCTGTAAAAGTGTCCGCTTGATCTAAGCTGTAATTGGGAGAAATCATATAATATGATTTTGCCGCCAAAAAACTAACCTCTTCAATTTTCTGTGACTTCGGATAAGATTTTATAAAGTTTTCAAATTGGTAGGCTGCTAGGTGGTAATTTTTGGTGTTAAAATAAGAATCAGCAAAAAAGAAAACCAATCTTTCGGCTTGAGGTTTCCCTCTGTAGGCTGGAACCAACTGTTCGAACAAACGGTTTGCACGTCGGTATTCGCCTGCGTTGTAATAATCTTCAGCTGCTTTATACTTGGCAGTCAAATCGTCATTATTCAGAATTTTCTGATACTCACTGCAAGAGAATAACAGAATTACTGAAAAAATAGAGAAAAACAAGTACTGATGGTTTTTTTGCATGTCGCAAAATTACTAAATAATTTGGAGATTAGGGAAATAAATATTTGATGCAAAATGCGTCAAGAAAAAAGTAATTAATCTTTTAGCAACAGATCTAATCGTTTTGAAATTGCTGTAATAAGCTTAATTCATGGTTAAGTTTTTCAACAAGACCTTTAGAAGCTTTTACAAGCGGCAACCTAAGAACATTGTCACACAGCTCTAGGGCGTTCATCAAAACCTTAATCCCAACAGGATTTCCTTCCAAATAGATCATTCTAGTCAAGTCTAAAATCGCATACTGATAGCTGTAGGCTAATTTTAAATCCCCTTCTAGCGCAGAATGGATAATTATTGAAAACTCAGCAGGTATTGCATTTCCAATTACAGAAATAACTCCTTTGGCACCAGCCAGGATCATTGGAAGTGAAATTTCATCATCTCCGGAAAGAATTAAAAAACCTGAAGGAACGCTTTTAATAAGTGTTTGAGCTTGCTGAAAGTCTCCAGAAGCTTCTTTTAAGGCAATAATATTATCAAAATCTTGTGCCAACCGTACTACAGTCTCAGGTTCCAAATTTACTCCAGTTCTGGCAGGGACATTATAGAGAATAATTGGCAAGGAGGCAGCTAACGAAATGGCCCTGAAATGCTGGTAAAGACCTTCTTGGTTTGGTCTGTTATAATAAGGTGTTACTGAAAGTATTGCAGAAAATCCATCAAAATTATTACTTTTCAGTTCCTCTACAAGTTCATGGGTATTGTTTCCTCCTACTCCTAAAACTAGCGGGATGCGACGAGCATTAGCTTCAATTGTTTTTTCAATAATTTGTTTCTTTTCAACCTTGCTCAATGTAGCAGTTTCAGCAGTGGTACCTAAAACAACAATATAATTCACCAAGCCAGCACAAAGATGATTAATCACCCTAGGAATTGCTTCAAAATCTACTAAACCTTCGTTCGTGAAGGGGGTAATCATTGCTACACCATGACCTTCGAATTGCTTCATTATTGAAATTTATATATTATTTTTAAATACTTCTTTACTTCGTTTGCAAATACATTTTTCTCTTTAGTGGGCACATCAACAATCAAATCATTTAATTCATGTTCTACCGAATTAAAACCTACACTAATATCTTTGTAACATCTTAAACTTACTATTTTAAGATGAATGTCATTTTTATCAAAATAATTTATCAAAACATCACATTTAGAGGAGCAAAAAACTTCTAAAACCTCGTTAAAAGAACCAAAACTACCAATGTCTTTTTGAGTATAGCTTTTGTTTGAAATAGACGATTCAAGTTTTTTATTTGCTTGAAAAAATGTAAGAATTTTTACATTTTTTTTTGGTACATTAAAAAACTTAGCCAATCGATAAAAATAGGCTTCTTTAATTTCAAGTCTACCATCCAAAATGATAGATATATAATTAATTTCCTTAAAAGGCATTTGCTTCTTAGATCGAAACAATTTGTTTTGTTCACTTTTATAAGTGTGTCGTAAGAATATTTTTTTTAACAAATTTGACATACAAACATTTAATTCAAATTTAAAGTTTACTGAATATAGAAAGGAAAATATTATTTTATATCAATTAATACTTTATAATGTTACAAATATAACATTTTGTTGTATTAATTATTTTTAGAGATCATTCTAAAAAAACCTTCTTTAGAAAGAATTGGAATACCAAGTTGATCTGCTTTTATTTTTTTACTTGGACCCATACCATCTCCTGCAACAACAAAATCTATTTTAGTAGATATAGAACTACCCACAGTGCCGCCAAAAAACTCTATTTTCTCTTTGAGTTGCTCTCTTGAAATAGTTTTGAAAACACCCGAAATAATAAATTTCTTGTCTTTTAAAACCAAGTCAAAAGATAGCGATTTTTCCTCTAATTTAAATTGTAAACCTTTAATTTTTAAACGATTGATTAAATCAACATTTAATGGATTCAAAAAATAAGCTTGAAGACTCTGCGCTATTCTCTCTCCAATTTCATCAACTGACAACAAAGCATCAGTGCCGGCAGCAATTAATTCATCAATAGACCCAAACGCTGCAGTTAGTTTTTTAGCAACTGTTTCACCAACAAATCGGATTCCCAAGCCAAATAAAACTTTTGAAAAAGGTTTATTTTTAGATTTCGTCAAACCCTCAACTAAGTTCTCTATGGATTTCTCAGCCATTCTG
>Ga0209711_10001629_pt1 | contig 21509 bp, 22 predicted proteins | sample ArcticOcean_MG_C_7_FD_187441 | JGI IMG/M metagenome (GOLD analysis project Ga0209711, IMG submission 187441) | Marine microbial communities from western Arctic Ocean - ArcticOcean_MG_CB11_88 (SPAdes) (version 2) | ecosystem: Environmental > Aquatic > Marine > Oceanic | place: Arctic Ocean...
GGCAAAAGTTTTGCTACCTTAAGTTTAGCTACTAGCCAATCTTGGAAAGATAAAGCAACTGGCGAAAAAAAAGAAAAAACAGAATGGCACCGAATAGTTGTATTTAACGAAGGGTTAGTCAATGTTGTTCAGCAATATTTGAAAAAGGGAGCACAAGTGTATGTTGAAGGTCAAATAACTACAAGAAAATGGAAAGATGAACAGTCTGGCCAAGATAAATATTCGACAGAAATTGTAATACAGGGTTATAATTCTTCTCTTACAATGTTAGGTGGTGGAGGAAGTACTGGTGGTGGTATTCAAAATGACAATTCACAAGCTGTTGCTAGTAATCCTGAAGATAGCCCCCAAGCCCCTAATGATATGGATGACGAAATTCCTTTCTAGTTTCTATGCAAAAAACAGAAATACCTAAAGACAAGAACATTAAGCTAATTACGATGCATGACGAGATGAGCTCGTCATATTTATCTTATGCGATGAGTGTAATTGTTAGTAGGGCTCTACCAGATATTAGAGATGGCTTAAAACCAGTTCATAGAAGAATTTTATTCGCTATGTATAAAGGTGGTTATGACTGGTCTAAGCAATTCCGAAAATCTGCAAGAATAGTGGGTGATGTGATTGGTAAGTATCACCCTCATGGTGATCAATCTGTTTATGATGCACTTGTAAGAATGGTTCAAGATTTTTCTATGAGTCTACCTTTGGTTCAAGGTCAAGGTAATTTTGGGTCAATAGATGGAGATCCAGCTGCTGCAATGAGATATACAGAAACAAGATTAGCTAAAGTTTCTCAGTATTTAATTGATGATATTGAAAAAGATACAATTGAATACAAGAGTAATTACGATGAAACAGAAAAAGAGCCTACAGTTCTTCCCGCTCAGTACCCTAACTTATTAGTTAATGGAGCAGGGGGTATTGCTGTTGGTATGGCTACAAGTATACCACCCCATAACTTAGGTGAGATTATAGACGGAACATTGGCTTTAATTGAAAATAAAGACATAAAAATTAAAGAACTAATGAAGCATATACCAGGTCCAGATTTTCCGACAGGGGGTGTTATTATTGGCAAGGCTATTATTAAAGATGGTTATAATATTGGTCGTGGTTCCTTTAAAATTAGAGGTGAAATTAGTGTGGAAGCACAAAAAAATGGAAGAGAAAGATTGGTGATAACTTCAATACCCTATCAAGTTAATAAATCTGTTTTAAATGAAAGAATTGCACAGCTAGTAAGAGAAAAAAAAATTGAAGGCATTAAAGATATAAGAGATGAGTCTAATAGAGAAGGTATTAGGGTTGCTATTGACTTAAGAAACGGTGTCGAACCTGAAACAATAAAAAGACAACTATATAAAAACACATCAATAGAAAGCTCTTTTGGTTTTAATACATTGGCTATTGTTAATGGCAAACCTGTATTATGTAATTTAAAGGATTTTTTAACTAATTTTTTAACTTTTCGTGAAGATGTAGTTGTTAAAAAAACTAAATTTGATTTAAAGAAAGCAGAAGATAGAGCCCACATTTTAATAGGCTTATCTGTCTCTGTTGAAAATTTAGATAAAATTATTAAAGTCATACGATCATCAAAAACTCCAGACGATGCAAAAAAATCTTTATTAGATACCAGATGGAAGATAAATAAATCTTTACGATTGATATCGTTAGTTGAATCTAAAAAAGGTAAAAACTTATATTTGCTTTCTGAACCTCAAGTTGTGGCAATTTTAGAACTAAGACTTCAAAAATTAACAGCACTTGGTATTAATGAAATAGAAGTTGAAATAAAAAAATTAGCTGACTTAATTATTGGTTACAAAAAAATTATCAACTCAAAAAAAGAATTATTAAAAGTAATTAGTGAAGAATTAAAAACTATTAAAGAAAAATTTTCTGTACCAAGAAGAACTAAAATTATTGATGCTGTATTAAATTATGATATTGAAGAAACCATACAAAAGGAATCTGTAATTATTACAGTTACACTTCAAGGGTACATTAAAAGAGGAGCCTTAAGTGATGTTAAGCAGCAAAAACGTGGTGGCAAAGGAAAGTCAGGAATAACAACTAGAGGTGAAGATTCCGTTGTTAAAACGCTATCGGTTAATACACACACCTCAGTTCTTTTCTTTTCTACAGAAGGACTTGTTTATAAGATTAAAGCATGGAAAATACCAGAAGGTTCATCTATTTCTAAGGGTAAATCCTTGTTCAATATTTTGCCATTAAAAAATCATCAATCGATTAGTTCGATAATGCCATTACCTGAAGAAGAAGCAGAGTGGAAAAACCTACAAATAGTTTTTGCTACGGCAAATGGTAAAGTTCGTAAGAATAGTCTTGAAGACTTTTCATCCATTAATGCTGCTGGGAAAATTGCTATGAAATTAGACCTGAATGATAAAATTGTTGGTGTTGAAATATGTAAAGATGATCAAGATATCATGCTAAGTACTAAAAATGGTAAGTGTATAAGATTTGAGTCTAAAAAACTTAGAATTTTTAAAGGTAGATCCTCCAAAGGCATTAAAGGTATTGATCTGGCTCCTAAGGATGAAATTGTTTCTCTTTCTATTGTTAATCAGGCAAAAGGTAAGAAAGATAATAAAGATGAAAAATTAAAATTAAAAGAAAGGTTTGTTTTATCAATTACAGAAAATGGTTTTGGAAAAAAAACATCCCATCTTGATTATCGTGTAACAAATAGAGGAGGTAAGGGAATAATTGGTATTATAAATTCCCCTAGAAATGGCAGCATTTGTTCATCATTTCCAGTTTATGAGGGTGATGATGTAATGATTTCTACAAACAAAGGTAGAGTTATTAGAGTTGCTGTAATAGAAATTAGAAGTGCTGGAAGAAATACTCAGGGTGTTAGAATTATCAAGTTATCTGGTGATGAGAAAGTAGTATCAGCAATAAAAATTGATGATAACTTAGTGTAATGAAAAAAGTTGCTATATATCCGGGTACATTTGATCCAATCACTTTTGGACATATTGATGTTATAAAAAAAGCTTTAAAGTTATTTGATAAAGTTGTAGTTGCCGCATCCGATGGTACTAATAAAAGTTATCTTTTTAATTCAGTAGAAAGAATAGAAATAATTAAAAAAGCCCTTTTTTTTGATTTAAAAATCGATAAAAAAAAAATTGATATTATTTCCTTTACCTCTTTAACAACAGATCTTTGTAAAAAATATAAATCTAACATAATTTTAAGAGGTTTAAGAGCAGTTTCTGACTTCGAATATGAATTCCAATTAGCTGGAATGAATAGAAAATTGAATAACAATATAGAAACAATTTTTTTAATGTCAGATGTAGAAAATCAAATTATTTCTTCAAGATTTGTAAAAGAAATAGTTAGACTAGGAGGTAATATTAAAAAATTTACTACAAAAAGTACGATAAACTCACTAAAAGAAAAATATGAATAAATTAATAACAAAATTCTTAATTTTATTTTTTATACTAATCAACCAAACAATCGCAAAGGAAAATATAATGATTTTAAAACTTAAAGACGGAGATGTAAAAATTGAACTTTTTGAAGATAAAGCTCCCAACCACGTTAAAAGAATTAAAAAGCTTGCAGAGGAAGGTAAATATGATGGTGTTGTTTTTCATAGAGTAATAGATGGTTTTATGGCTCAAACAGGTGATGTAAAATTTGGTAATTCTGCTAACGATAATTTTGATTTAAAAAGAGCTGGTATGGGTGGATCTGATTTACCAGATCTTAAAGAAGAGTTTAGTGATTTACCCCATCAAAGAGGAACTTTGTCTATGGCAAGATCCCAAGATCCCAATAGTGCTAACAGTCAATTTTTTATATGCTTTAAGGAATCATCATTTTTAGACAGACAATATACGGTTTTTGGTAAGGTTATTGAAGGCATGGAATTAGTTGATAAGATTAAAAAAGGCGATGAAGGCAACAATGGTTCAGTTTCTAATCCAGATAAAATTATTAGTTTTAAATAATACCCATCTAACTAATGGCATTAAAAAAATTTGTATTTAATGTTATTAAAAAAGATTGTCACGCTAGAGTTGGTTCAATAGAAACACATAGAGGAAATATTCAAACACCCGCCTTTATGCCTGTCGGTACTCAGGCGACTGTTAAAGCTTGTCTAATTGACGATGTTATTAAAACGGGATCAGAAATTATCCTATCCAACACATATCATTTAATGATAAGGCCTGGTGTTGACAGAATTATTTCAGCTGGTGGTTTACACAAGTTTATGAATTGTAAACTTCCAATACTTACTGACTCAGGTGGTTTTCAGGTAATGTCTTTATCCAAACTAAATAAAGTCGATAGAGAAAAAGGAGCAATTTTTAACTCACACGTGGACGGCAAAAAATTTGTTTTAAGTCCTGAGGAAAGTATACGTGTTCAAAAAGGTTTAGACTCAGATATTGTTATGGTTATGGACGAATGTCCAAAAAAAACAACTGATTATGATGTCATTAATAAATCTATGGAATTATCTATTTATTGGGCAGAAAGATCCAAGATTGCTTTTGGTTCCAATCCCCACAAAGCATTATTTGGAATTGTTCAGGGTGGTTTATTTAAAGATCTAAGAATTAAATCTCTTAATGCACTTACCAAAATTGATTTTAATGGTTACGCTATTGGTGGCTTAGCCGTTGGTGAAACACAAAATGAAATGTTTAGTGTGTTAGATGATATTAAAGAAGAAATGCCAGAAGATAAACCGAGGTATCTTATGGGTGTTGGAACTCCTGCTGACATTTTAGGAGCAGTAAAAAGAGGTGTAGATATGTTTGATTGTGTAATGCCAACTAGATCAGGTAGAACAGGTCTAGCCTTTACTTGGAATGGTAGAATTAATATAAAAAATAACAAGTTTAAAAATGATAATAACCCATTAGATATTAATTGTTCAAATTTAAACCTAAACAAATACTCAAAAAATTATTTAAATCATCTTTTTAATACCAATGAAATTCTTGGATCAACACTCTTAACCCTTCATAATATCAATTTCTATCAAGAATTAATGTCAGCTATTAGAGATAATATTAAAAAGGGCACATTTGATAAATTTCATGATGAATACATTGATAAGTTGTAATTTAAATATTTGCAATTTTCTGAGTTATGGAATAAAAAACTATTTTTGGTAATAAAAACTATTTTTAGTTAGATATTTTTTTATTGTTTAGATTTTTAAGTGTAAAGAAATTTAAAAATTTTAAGGAAGACTTCACCAAAAGTTTTTTTTTAAAATTAAATAAAAAAAAACAATTATCTCAATTAGAATAATTTCTATGTGGGCCCTTAGCTCAGTTGGTAGAGCAATTCCCTTTTAAGGAATGGGTCGATGGTTCGAGTCCATCAGGGCTCACCAAAAAATTTCTAAGAAGTAGCTATTGGTGGATAATCTATAATTATCTCACTTTCCCAATTAGTAAGATTTTTAATTCTTGTATCTGAAGAGGGGTGGGTACTCATAAATTCTGAAATCTCTTTACCTTTTTTTGATGCCTTCATTCTTTTCCAGAGCTCTTTAGTTTCTCTTATGTCGTAACCTGATAATGATGAAAAAATCATTCCTAGATAATCAGCTTCACTTTCTTGAGTTCTGCTAAATGGATTCATTATACCTATTTGTGATAACAGGCCAACTGTATTCATACCAGTAACTCTATTGACCTGAGATAATTTTCCACCAGTAAAAATATCAATTAATTGAGTACCAGTATTTAGTATTACACCTCGGCTAGCTCTTTCTACGGAGTGCTTGGCAACTGCGTGAGCAATTTCATGACCCATTACTGCAGCTAGGCCATTTGTATTTTTAGTAACATCTAAAATACCTGTATAGACAGCAATTTTCCCACCAGGCATACACCACGCATTTTTAACTTTTTTATTATCTATAAGTATATATTCCCAATCAAAACCTGTCGTGGGGTCTTCAATGTTAGATTTTAAAAAATACTCTGATATAGAATCTTCCATTCTTTTTCCTATATTCTTGATAAGATTAAGTGTCTTTTTATCATCACTCATTTTCTCTTTTTCTTTAACCTTTTCGTAAATTGCTGCTGCTTGGGCATTCAATTTAGCTTCAGGAATTATTTTAAATTGCCTCCTCTCAGTAATAGGAGCCGTTGAACAACCATTAATCATGATGCCACAACAGCCGCAACCCACATAATTTAAAAATTTTCTTCTATCCATTTTAATAAATTTTGATATTTATATATGAATACAAACTTATATGAATTTAAACAATACAATTTTATTGGTACTTTTTATTTTTGCAGTCATATTTGTTATATACTCAAGTTATTACTAAAATTTTATGATTAAAAAGAAAAAAAAATCTATAGCTTTAAAATTAAGAAACTACTTTTTTACTGGTGTTATTGTCTTAATTCCTATTGGTTTTACTTTGTACTTAAGCAAATTTTTAATAAATTTTTCAGCCAAACTTGTGCCCTCTGGTTTAAATCCAAACACCTATCTTCCTTATTCAATTCCAGGCGTAGAAATTTTTTTAACTATTATTTTTATAACAATTGTAGGTGGCTTATCTCTTTCTTTTTTAGGAAAAAAATTTTTACAAATAATTGATGATTTATTTAAGAGAATACCGATATTAAGAACAATTTATTCAGCCTTAGGACAGATGACAGATTCATTCAGAAATCAAGAAAGTACTAGAAAAAGTGTTGTTTTAATAGAATATCCGAGAAAGGATACTTGGGCAGTTGGTTTTGCTACCAAAAAAAATGAAGGTGAGATTAAGAATAAAACTAATAGAGAGTTGATAAATGTTTTTGTACCAACGACACCTAATCCAACCAGTGGTTTTTTACTGATGTTTCCTAAAGAAGACTTAATTTATTTAGACATGACATTTGAAGAGGCTTCAAAATTCATAGTATCTGCTGGAACATCTAATCCAAAAAATTAAACTATATCGTTAATTATATCAGCTTGATCATATAGTTTTAATAAAGTTCTGTATTTTTCAATATTAGAATTTTCTTTTTCAATTAATCTAATTTCTTTTTCAGCTAATAGAAATAAATCTTCATTCTGAACAGGATCTGCTAGACGAAAGTTCTTCACACCACTTTGTTTAAACCCTAGTAAATCACCAAATCCTCTTAATTTCATGTCCTCTTCTGATATTTCAAAACCATCATTTGAATTCTTTAAGATATTAATTCTTTTTTTTGCATTAACACTTAAGTTAGATTTAAACATCAATATGCAGCTTGCCTGTTTAGTACCACGACCAACTCTACCTCTTAATTGATGCAATTGAGATAATCCAAATTTATTTGCATTTTCAATTATTATTACATTTGCATTAGGAAAATCTATACCTACCTCAATAATTGTAGTTGATACCAAAATTGAATATTCTTTGTTTAAAAATTTATTTAATATTATCTCTTTTTCATCATTATCAATTTTTCCATGAAGTAGAGCCACCTTGTTAGGAAAAAGCTTTTCTAAGAATTTGTGTTTATTAACAGATGACTGGTGATCTAATTTTTTAGATTCTTCAATTAAAGGACATACCCAAAAGACTTGATTGCCTTCTTTAATTTCTTTTTTAACAAAATTTAAAACATCATCTATTTTATTTTCCAATTTACTATAGGTTTTGACCTCTTTTCTATTGCTTGGTTTTTCTTTTATTATAGAGACGTCCATATCTCCATAAACTGACATCGTTAAAGTACGAGGTATAGGTGTTGCCGACATTAGTAGGACGTCGCAATTATCACCACCCTTATCAGATAAGAGCTTTCTTTGCCTCACTCCAAATTTATGTTGTTCATCAATTATAATATAACCCAACCTTGCAAAAATTATTTTTTTTTGAAAAATAGCATGTGTACCAAAAACCATTTGAGTTTTATTGTCATTTAAGCTTTTAATAATTCTTTTTTTTTCAATATTTTCACATTTACTTGATAATAACTCTATAGAAATATTTTTAGGAAATAATTTTTTAGCAAGATTATAGTGTTGTCTAGCTAAAATTTCAGTAGGGGCCATTAAGGCAACTTGAAAATTAGAACTTATAACATTTAATGCTGAAATTAATGAAACTATGGTTTTGCCACTACCTACATCACCCTGCAAGAGTCTAAACATTTTACTTTTAGACAGTAAATCTTCATTTATATCCATCAAGGATCTTTGCTGATCATTTGTAAGTTTAAAGTTAAGCTTATTAGTGATTTCTTTGTAAGACTTATTATCAAATTTTTTTGAAGTTTTTTTAATCTTTTTTATTTTTTTTCTTATCTCAGAATTTACTAAAAAAGATGCTAGTATCTCATCATAAGCTAATCTTTTATAAAAATTTGATTTGTAATTGTCTATATTTTTAGGATCATGTAATTTAATAATTGAGCTATTCCAACTTTCATTATCAAATTTTTTTAGAATACTTTTGTTATGCCATTCATCTAAAGTTGGTAGGTTTTTTAATATTTGATTAATAATCTTATTGTAAATTTTTTCTGTAATGCCATCTGTTAATGAATATTTGTTATGAATTACTTCTATTAATGAACTATCTTTAGAAACGTAGGTTGGATTTGTAATTTGATATCCCCCATTATAAGAACCAATTTTTCCACTTATACTAACTTGTTCATTTAAGGGTAAGATTTTCCTTACATAGCCCTCATAACTATTAAAAAAAATACAATCAATTTTACCTGTTTCATCTTCACAATTCACTTTATTGGGTAAATTTCTTATTCTTGGAAAGTTATATTTTATAGGAAATATTTTTATAGTTTGGACTTCTCCAATTTTAAGATCACAAATATTACTAGTTAAGCTCCTATCTGTGTATGACTTGGGTAATTTCCAGAGTAGATCAAAAATATTATTGACTTTTTTCTTTTTCAAAATTTCCATAGTTTTTTTACCAACACCACTTAATTTTGTTAAATCTGATAATAAATAATCATAATTATTTATATTTTCCATGATAAATCTAATATATTAAATTTTATCATGATTAATATAACGAATTTAAAAAAAAAAATTATCTATAGGTCTAATTATAGAGGAACAAAAGAAATGGATAAATTGCTAGGATCTTTTACCAAAATATATATCAACTTATTAAATGAAGACGAGTTACAAAATTTATCTAATTTATTAGATTGTGATGATGAAAATCTATATAAATTCAATCAAGGCCGTGAGACAACAATTAAAATTGATTCTAATCCTGTAACTGATCTTTTTAAAAATTATGTTTACGTATGTGATTAATGGCGGAGAGACTGAGATTCGAACTCAGGAAAGAGTTGCCCCTTTGCCGGTTTTCAAGACCGGTGCATTCAACCGCTCTGCCATCTCTCCGTTAGTGAGTGTTTTAACGATCAATCATAAATTTTCAACTTAAAATATCAATTTATCTTTATTGAAAAGCTGTCTCGTACTAGTTTAGTACTAGTTTCATCCTATAAAATCCTAGAATATTAAGATAAAGTTTATTTGATGAAACGAAATGGTTTTACTTTAATTGAGCTCTTAGTCGTAGTAGCCATCATCGGTATTCTTGCTGCAGTAGGTGTGGTTGCTTATAATGGGTATACGAGTGCTGCTAAAGAAAGTGTCTGTAAAGATAACCATAATAGAATTAAAAAACTTATAGTTGAGAAAAAAACCTTCTGTGAACTTGATAGCACAATTCCCCTAAGAGGATCTTATTCAAGCTATAAGATGGGTGCTGAATATAATTTTAATTGCTCAAGTAACTTTTCGACACTTGCAAATGCTATTACGAGCCACTTAACTAACTTTCTAAGAAACCCATATAATCCTAAAGCTCATTGGGGGTATAGTATGATTGGGAACAGCGGTTCTCCAACTAGTTCTAATATGGGTGAAACATTTGTTTTTGCACCTGATAGTAATACATTTAGAATAAGGACTTATTGCAAAGATAAGGTTATTGAAGATATAATTTCAATGAATTAATGAAAAATCAAAACTTCAATAAAGGTGTAGCTTTAACTGCCCTAGGATCCTTTTGGTGGGGCGTAATAGGAGTTATTTATTTTAAATATGTATCTTTTACTGGATCATATGAAGTTGTGATTCATCGTTGTGTTTGGACATCTGCAGTCTTATTAATATCAACGTCTTATTTTTCTAAGTGGGGTATATTTTTTAATATTATCACAAACAAGAGTAAACTTATTTGGTTATTTTTTTCAAGTTTATTAATATTCATAAATTGGGCTACTTGGATATATGCACTTGGTACCAATAGAATTATTGATGCAAGTTTTGGATATTTCATAATGCCAATATTAAGTGTTTTTTTGGGATATGTTTTTTATAAAGAAGAGATTAATAGGAGAAGAGGTATTTCTATCTTATTAGTTTTGATCTCAATAGTATTTCTTTTAATCTTTAACTTTAGTTCAATCCCATGGGTTGGAATAATTGTTGCACTTAGTTGGGGTTTTTACAACCTGTTAAGAAAAAAAGTTAATGTTGATACAGATGTAGGGTTGTTAATTGAGAGTCTTTTTATATTACCATTTGCTCTATTTGCATTTTATGTAATTTTTCAGAATAACTTAAATTACTTCAGTACTAATAATCCGTCATTAATGTTAATATTGATGATGGCTGGCCCTATGACAGTAATACCATTATTTTTATATGTCAGGGGGGTTGAGCTCTGTGGTCTTGGACCTACTGGGATGATTTTTTATATTACACCAACATTTCAATTCCTACTTGGTTTTTTTTACTATAATGAAGAATTTTCACTTGAAAAATCATTAAGTTTCATTTTAATATGGATTGCTGTGATTATTTATCTTAAAGATTTGTATGAAAACAATTAAAATTTTTATAACCATCATAATAGCAGCATTCTTTCACTTGCCAGTAAATGCTGGGGACTCCGGATTTAATGAATGGTTAAAAAATTTTAGAGTTTATGCTTTAAAAAAAGATATTTCTGAATCTACATATGACAATGCAATGTCTAACGTTGTATTTTTACCAAAGGTTTTAAAATATGATCGATTTCAACCTGAATTTTATGAAGACACAAAAACTTATATATCCAAAAGAACTTCCAAACAAAAAATTAAGCAAGGTCTTAATCTTCATACTAAAAATATAGATTTTATAGACTCTATAGACAAAAAATTTTCAGTGGAAAAAAGTTTATTACTTGCATTAATGGGTATAGAAACCAATTTTGGAACTTATGTTGGTAAAATGGATATATTATCATCATTAGCAACACTTAGTTTTGATAAAAGAAGATCAGAATTTTTTACAAATGAATTAATTACGATACTTCAGCTTGTAGAGGCAGGAACTATAGATTATAAAATTTTATATGGTTCGTGGGCTGGTGCATTTGGAAATTTTCAATTCATGCCTACCACGATAGATATGTATGCTATTGATTATGATAAAAATGATATAATAGAATTAAAGTCGATAGAGGATTCTTTTGCATCCGCAGCAAATTATATTAATAAAATTGGGTGGAAGAAGAATGAACCCTGTTTCATAAAAGTTAAATTAACAGCCAACATACCAAAGAAATTTTTAAATACGTCTGCAAAAAAAATTCATAACAAAAATAAATTTCAGAAATTAAAGAAATATATAATTAACTATAATAATATTGACATCGATAACTCTCTTGTTGGGGCCATTATAACACCTGATAAAGATATCATACCTAATTCTGATAATTTAGAACCTGCTTTTATAGTTTTTGAAAATTATGAAAAAATATTACAATGGAATAGATCACTAAGATTTGCCTTGGCTGTTTGTACTTTAAAAGAAAAATTTGAGAATGAACTATAAAAATTTTTTATTAGCAGTTATTTTTTTATTATTTTCAAATTGCGCTACTAACAATCTTTCGGTAAATAAAAAAAATACTATTATTAATAATAGCTATTCAAACACAGGTTTTACTTTAGTTTTTAATCAAAAAGATTATGAGGACGGCTTAATTGATAAAAAAATTGATGAACGTAGCCTAGTAATATTTCAAAAAAATTTAAAAACCAATACTCCTATCAAAATTACAAATATGTTAAATAATAAGTCTTTAATAGCCAAAGTAGGAAAGGCCTCCAACTATCCAATATTTAATAATTCTGTAATATCATTAAGAATAGCTAATGAATTAGATTTAAATCACGATGAGCCTTATATTGAGATTTTAGAGATATCAAAAAACTCAGTGTTTGTTGCAAAAAAAGCTAAGACATTTGATGAAGAAAAAAATGTTGCCAAAAAGGTGCCTGTTAAAACCATTTCTATTAAAGATTTAAATAAAACTATTAACGATAATAATAAAATTTTAAAAATTAAATTCTCATATGAAATTAAAATTGCAGATTTTTTTTACAATGCTACTGCAAAATTAATGGTTGACAGAATCGTTAATGAAACTGGAGTGAGAAATTCAAAAATTAAAAAGATTAATAAAGAAAAATATAGGGTATTCTTAGGTCCCTTTAATAACATTAATTCTCTACAAAAATCATATAATGCTATAAGCATACTAGAATTTGAAAATATTGAAATTATACGAAATGATTAAAATAAAAATATTAACTCTAATAGGTATTATAGCTTTATCAATTAATGCTAATGCTGCATTTGATATAAATGCAAGGACAGCTATTTTGCAAGATTACTATTCTGGAGAGATTTTATTTGAAAAAGAAGCCGACAAGTCTATCTATCCTGCTTCTATGACAAAAATTATGACGGCCATTGTTGTTTTTGATTTAATTAAAAGTGGAGATTTAGATATGAATGATAAGTTTATTATATCTGAAAATGCTTGGCGACTCTCTTCTGCTGGTTACTCTTCAATGTTTATAATGGTTGGAGATGAAGTTAGTGTTGAAAATTTGTTAAAAGGAATAATTATTGCATCAGGTAATGACGCGTGTGTGGCCTTAGCAGAAGGTATTGCTGGAACAGAAGATGAGTTCGCCTTACTAATGACAGCAAAAGCCATAGAGATTGGTATGGAAAATACTAATTTTGCAAATTCTTCAGGAATAAATAATACTGAAAATAATTCAACTGTTAGAGACATTATGATTATGTCAAGATATCTTATTAAAAACTATCCAACTGAGTATGAAATTTTTTCTGAAAAAGAATTTACGTGGGATAGAACTGGTGGTGACCCAATAACTCAAGGCAATAGAAACCCACTTTTATATAAAAACTTTGGAGCTGATGGTATTAAAACTGGGTATTTGGCAGTTGAAAAATATTCATTAGCCTCATCTGTCTTTAGGAATGGTAGAAGACTTATTGCAGTAGGTAGTGGCTTTAACACAAAAAAAGAAAGATCTAATGAAAGTGCTAAACTATTAACTTGGGGCTTAACAAATTTCGATTTAATTGAAATTGCCAAATCTAATATACCTATTGAAAATGCTGAAGTTTGGTTGGGAAAGAAAGATCTTGTAAAAACATATGTGAAAGTTGATGTTTATAAGACGATACCAAAAGCAAGAAAGAAATATCTAAAAGTATCAATTAATTACAATGGACCAATTGAAGCGCCAATTAAAAAAGACGACATTCTAGGTAAATTAAAGGTTACTTATAAAAATGAAATTGTTAAGGAGTATGATCTGCTTGCTTTTGAAGATGTAAAAAAATTAAATATTTTTTCTAGATTGTTTCAATCTATTAATTTCTTAATTTGGGGCGATGTCTAAAAAGCCACTTATTGTTTTTGAGGGCATTGAAGGGAGTGGCAAATCACATCATATAAATAATGTAGCAAACTACCTAACTAAAATAAAAAAAAAATTTATCAAAATTAGAGAACCAGGTGGCAACAAAAACTCTGAAAAAATTCGAGACCTAATACTTAATAATAAGTCAACTTTCAATAAGAATACTGATTTATTATTATATTTATCAGCTAGAAGTGAGAATATTGATCTTATTAAAAGAAATTATGGTAAAAAGATTATATTGATCGATAGATTTGTAGACTCAACTTTAGCTTATCAACACTATGGCATGGGTGTTAATATTGATTTTATTAAAAGTATTAATGACTTTTTATTAAAAGGTATCACTATTGATTTTACTTTTTTAAATTTAGTTACACTAAAAAATATGAAAACAAGACTTCTTAAAAGAAAAAAACTTAACAGATACGATCAATTTAGTTCAGGTTTTTATAAGAAAGTGCAAAATGGCTTTATTAAAATTCTCAAAAAAAATCCTAAAAATTATATGAAAATTGATTCAAATATGAATATTAATGATAATCAAAATATAATATTAAATAAAATTAATGAATTAATATAATAATGCACTTAGGCCCATCAGAAAATAAACATCTTTTAGAAATGAGTCCTTTTTTTAATGAAATCATTAATTTACATAATCAAAAAAGAATGCCTAATAAAATTTTACTGTCTGGAAAAAAAGGTTTAGGAAAATCAACATTGGCTTACCATGTGATAAATTTTATTTTATCAGAAAATGAAGATTATAAATACGATATTAAAGAATTCAAAATTCATAATGAAAATAAATCTTACAAATTAGTTCAAAATCATTCACATCCTAATTTTCATTTAATTGACTTAGTTGAAGAAAAAAAAAATATCGATGTGGCTCAAATACGCAATATGATAACTTACACTAATAAATCTTGTTTTAATAATATGCCGAGGTTAATTCTTATTGATAATATCGAAAGCTTAAATAAAAACTCTGTTAATGCATTATTGAAGGTAATCGAGGAGCCAAAAGATGGAATTTTTTTTATCTTAATAAATAATAATGAAAAAAAAATTTTGCCTACATTAAAATCAAGATGTTTGACTTTTAAAATAAACCTTACATTTAATCAATCAATTGATATAGCTAAACTTTTACTCAACAAAAATATCTCAGATAATATTAATCCTGATATTTTGAATTATTATATTACACCAGGAGAAATTATAAACTTGGTTAATTTAGCTGATGAGAAAAAGATAAACTTATTGGAGCATGATTTAGAAAGCTTATTAAAATTATTAATTGACAATGAATATTATAAAAAAAATATAATTATAAAAAAAATGATTATCAATTTTATTGAATTATTTTTTTTAAAAAAATACAAATTAACTAATGCAAAAAATTCTCTATTAAATTTCTACCATGATTTCCTTAAAAGGATTGATGTGGTTGAAAAATTTAATTTAGATGAAGAAAGTTTATTTCTAGAGTTTAAATCTAAATTATTACATGAATAAAAATTATTATATAACAACACCAATATATTATCCTTCTGCAAAGCCACATATGGGGCATGCCTATACTAGTATAATTGCTGATTTTTTTGCAAGATTTAAACGTATTGATGGTTATAATGTTCATTTTCTAACAGGTACAGATGAACATGGTTTAAAAATTCAAAGAGCTGCAGAAAAAAATAACACAGATCCATTTATTTTTTGTAATGAGATTAGTCAAACATTTAGAGATTTATCAAAAATATTAAATCTTTCTAATACAGATTTTATACGAACCACAGAAGATAGGCATAAAAAAACAGTTCAGCATATTTGGTCTGAGTTAAAGAAAAATGATAATATTTATTTATCAAAATACTCTGGTTGGTATTCTGTTTCTGATGAAGCATTTTATAATGAAGATGAAATTAATGAAAAAGATGGAGTTAAAATAGCAATTTCTTCAGGTTCAGTTGTTGAATGGATTGAAGAGGAGTCATATTTTTTTAGATTATCAAAATGGCAAGATAAACTAATAGCTTACTATGAAAAAAATCCCGACTTTATTTCACCTAAATCTAGAAAAAATGAGGTTGTTAATTTTGTAAAAGGTGGTCTCAAAGATTTATCTATTAGTAGGCAGGCTTTTTCATGGGGAATTAAAGTTCCAGATAATCCAGATCATGTTATTTACGTTTGGCTTGATGCTTTAACGAATTATATCAGTGCTCTTAATTACCCAGATATTAATGATGAGTTATTTAAAAAATTTTGGCCAGCAACAGTACACTTGATTGGCAAAGACATTTTAAGATTTCATGCTGTTTATTGGCCAGCTTTTCTAATGGCTGCTAAAATTCCTTTACCAGAAAAAGTATTTGGACATGGGTGGATATTGTCTGGAGACGAAAAAATGTCTAAATCTAAAGGAAATATTTTAGATCCTTTAGATATAATTGAAACCTATGGACTAGATCCTTTAAGATATTACCTAATAAAAGAAGTTTCATTTGGTAATGACGGAAATATTTCTCAAGATAAATTAGAGGATTGTATTAATAGTGACCTTGCAAATAATTATGGAAACTTATGTCAAAGAGTTACTGCATTTGCAGAAAAAAATTGTGCTTTAAAGATTCCCTCAAATAAAAAACTCAATAATGAAGATTATATAATTTTAGATAAATTTACGCAAAATTTATCAAAATTAAGAAATGAAATTGATAAACAAAATATTAATTTTTATATAGATTTTATTGTTAATGCTTTATTTGATGCTAATAAATATTTTAATGATCAAGAGCCCTGGAAAAAAAAGAATGATAAGGAAAGATTAAATTCTATTGTTTATACTGCTCTTGAAATAATTAGAAAAATTTCGTTTATGCTCTATCCAATTATCCCTGACACGATAGAAAAAGCTCTAAAAATTTTTAACCTTAAACCTATTAATGTTATTTTTGAGTCAATCGCTCTTCATACTTCATTAAAGCCTGGAGATGATATCAATAAAATTGATATTTTATTTAAAAAGATAGAAAAAAAAAATGATTGATTCACACTGTCATTTGGATCATGAACCTCTATGTTCAAACATCAGTGATGTTATTAAAAGATCAAAAGATATAGGTCTCCAAAAATTATTAACTATAAGTACTACATTAGCTAGTTTTGAAAAAATAAAAGATTTGGTAAATATTGATCCTATAATCTTTGGAACGTTTGGAATACATCCGCACGAAACTGAGACTAATCTCGTCAATACAGAAACATTAATTAAAACTATAACTAAATTTAAAAAAATTATTGGTGTTGGTGAGACTGGTTTAGATTTTTTTTATAAACATAGTAACAAAGAAAGACAAATTCAAAGCTTTAAAGATCATATAGAGGCCTCCATTGAGCTTAGAATACCAATTATAATTCATTCAAGAAATGCGGAAGAGGAAACTTTTAATATACTTAATTCATATAGAGATAAGAACTTAAAAATATTAATGCATTGCTTTACTGGTTCATACGAATTCTCTCAAAAACTTTTATCTCTAGGAGCTTTTTTTTCAGCCAGTGGAATAATTACATTCAAAAATAGTATTGATCTTCAAAATACTTTTAAAACTATTCCATTAGATAAATTACTTATTGAAACAGATAGTCCTTTCTTGGCTCCGATACCCATGCGTGGAAAAAAAAATGAACCGAGTTTTATAAAATATACCTTAGAAAAATTATCCACTATTAAAGAAAAGGCACCTGATGACATGAGTAAAATAACTTGTAATAATTTTAATTTATTATTCAGCGTTTAAATTATTGTTTATGTCTATAAAATTTATTATCTTAGGTAGTGGTAGTTCCATGGGTGTACCTAGAGCTGATGGTTATTCTGGTGCGTGTGATTTAAATAATATAAAAAATCATCGATCTAGATGTTCAGCGTTAATCAAGTTTAATAATGAAAATATTCTAATAGATACATCACCAGATTTAAGACAACAATTATTAAAAAATAAGATTAAAACTATTAATAAAGTTTTTTACACACATCCACATGCGGATCAGACACATGGTATAAATGATTTACGAGCTTTTTTTTTAATAAATAAAAAACCAATTCATGTTTTTGCTAATAAAGAAACAGCCAATTATTTAATCACAACATTTAGATACTGTTTTCATTCGTCTTATGACTATCCATCAATATTAAAATTAGTTAGATTAAGAAAAAATCATACATTTAGAAAAAAAAACAAAAAAATTATAATTGAATCCATAAACGTTGAACATGGGAAAATTGATAGTTTGTGTTATTTAATTAACAAAAAACTTGCGTATGCTAGTGACATAAGTTTGTTTTATAAAAGAGATATGAAGAAGTTAATGAAACTAGATTATCTTATTATTGATTGTCTTTGGCACAAAAGTCACTCTTCACATTTTAATTTAAATCAAGTTTTAGATCTTGTTAAAGTTCTCAAACCAAAAAAAACTATTTTAACAAATATGCATACAGATTTAGATTATAAAGTTCTTAAGAAAATTTTACCAAAGAATATAGTACCTGGATTTGATGGGATGACAGTTAATTTATAAAATTAATTCAATCTCATTAATTATTTTTTTTGAGAGAGGTGTTATAAATGAATTGAAAGTATCTTGTACTTTTCCTTCTTTATTAATCAATATTTTATGAAAATTCCATTTTGGAACTGTAGAACTCCCATAATTATCTTTAGCCCATTTATATAATTGATGGGCTTTATCACCTTTTACGTCGACTTTATCTGTCATAGGAAATGTAATATTAAAATTAGTTTCACAAAAGTCTTTAATTTCTTTATTTGTTCCTGGTTCCTGTCCACCAAATTGATTGGAAGGTATGCCGACCACCACTAGGCCTTGGCCTTTGTATTTTTCATATAGAATTTGAAGATCACTATATTGTTTAGTAAAACCACATTTACTGGCCACATTTACAAGAAGAACTGTTTTTCCTTTAAGCTGAGTTAAATCTAATTCTTCTCCATTTATATTCTTAATATTCAGTTCAAAGAATAGTTTTTCATATTTTGCATCGACTTTATTAAAAAAAGAAAACATAATAATAAATATTATTAACACTAAATAATTTTTATTTACCATGATTTATTTTTTAGTAGCTATTGAAAGGGTGAAATATCCAACTATTGTTGACAAAAGAGATCCTGCTAAAACACCAATCTTAACACCATCTATATACTGTGTACTTTCAGCAAACGCTAGGTTGCCAACAAATAAACTCATTGTAAAACCAATTCCTGTTAAAATAGAAACTCCATATAAGCTAAACCAACTTGAATTGTCAGGCATTTGCGCAACTCCAAATTTAACAGCAAAAAAAGAAAAAAACATAACTCCGACTTGTTTTCCAACAAATAAACCCAAGAGTATCCCAAGAGGTACAGGCATCATTAATGAGGATAGTGTTAAGCCCTCTAAAGAAACACCAGCATTAGCAAAAGCAAATAAAGGCATAATCATAAATGCCACATAAGGACTTATTATGTGCTCTATTTTTATTAATAAGGAAAAGTCTTTATGTTTGATTCTATGTGGTATTGTTGACGCGAGAAGAACACCAGCTATTGTAGCATGAATTCCAGATTTATAAGTAAAGAACCACATAAAAATTCCAACAAATAAATAGGGTAGAAATTTCTTAATCCCAAGTTTATTTAGTATTAATAGAAATATGTATGAAATCAAAATTAGGCTTAGATAACTGATACTGAGGTCTCCCGAATAGAAAAAAGCAATAATTAAAATTGCACCAAGATCATCAATAATTGCCAAGGCTGTTAAAAAAATTTTTAAAGACATGGGTACTCTAGATCCTAATAATGATAAAATCCCTAAAGAAAATGCAATATCAGTTGCAGACGGAATAGCCCAACCATTTAGTGTTTCGGGATTTCTAAAATTAATAATCACATAAAAAAGAGCAGGGACAACCATGCCACCAACAGCAGCAATTATTGGGAGCATTGCTTTTTTTAAATTAGAAAGCTCACCTTGAATAAATTCTCTTTTAATTTCTAAAGTTACAAAAAAGAAAAAAACTGCCATAAGCAAATCATTAATCCAATGATGTACAGAGAGTTTTAATCCAAAGTCATTAATGCCAATAAAAATATATTGCTCTAATGTATTAAAATAAAATCCACTGAAATTAGAGTTACTAATAATTAATGCAATTATAGCAGCTATTAAAAGGATAAGACCACTAGCTGCTTCTAACTGAAAAAACCATTTAAAAGGCTTTGATAAATTTTTAATCATGTGTTTATTTAATCAAATCTTCAAAAAATAATCCAATATCTTTAATGCTTTCATATAAATTGTAAAGTAAAAATTCAATATTAGGAAAAATCACACTTATTGGAACCTTGAAAGTATCTATCAATACAATCAGTGCTATAAAAGATATTATAAATACGATTATTATATTTAGAATATTAAATTTTTTTTTTTTATTTTTTTGTTTTTCTATATTAATTTTAGTAAAGGTTTTAAATTTAAAAGTATCATTATTAGTTTCATATATCTGTATTTCAGGCTCCTTATTAATTAAAATTTCTTCATCAACTAAATTACCCTTAATGTTGATATCATCTTTTTCTTCAGTCGAGGGACTATGAAGAGTATTAGTTGTGTTAGATAATTCTTTTTTAACCCCATTATTTGAAATTACATCTTTAAAAAACCATCTATGATTACAACTACTACATTCTAGTAATCTTCCTTTTTCAGGTATCAAACGATCATCAATATCAAATTTTTTATTACATTTTAGACAAGCAATGATCATGGTTTTTATATACCAGATTCATTTAAAAAAACCTTATTTAGATATTCTTTATCCTTTGAAATTAACAATATCTAATGTATTAGTACCTCAATCGGGGCGTAGCGCAGCCTGGTAGCGCATCTGGTTTGGGACCAGAGGGTCGCAGGTTCAAATCCTGCCGCCCCGACCATTTTTATGAATAAAGCTAAAATATATATACCTACTAAAACCTCAATGCAGTCTGGACTTGGTAAGACTGACAAGTGGATTATTGAATTTCAAACAAGAGATACTGGAATAAATCCATTGATGGGATGGGAAACTAGCTCAGACACATTATCTGAATTGAACCTAGAATTTTCAACCAAGGATTTAGCTATAGAATATGCAAAAAGAAATAAAATTGATTTTGAAATTATTGAACCGCAAAAAAGAAAAACTGTTAAAAAATCATACGCTGATAACTTTCTTAAATAATTTTAATGTTTAAATTTTTTACCCAAAAAAAATGGCAATTATGGTCTTGGTTAGGTTCTTTTATAATTTTATTATCATTATGGGTTCAAGTAAAAATTGATGTAAAAATTAATGAATGGTTTGGTGTGTTCTACGACATGATTCAAAAAGCACTTGCTAAACCCAACGCAATTACAATTGAAGAATACTGGGCAAATTTAGCATCATTTATTACACTAGCTGGAATATATATAGCTCTTTACGTTGTGATAAGTTTTTTTACAGCTCACTTTTTATTTAGATGGAGAACTGCAATGGTGGAATGGTATCATTCTGTTTATGATAGAGCTCGTAAAATTGAAGGTGCCTCACAAAGAGTTCAAGAAGATACGATTAAGTTTACACGTATTATGGAA
>Ga0209711_10001631_pt1 | contig 21504 bp, 15 predicted proteins | sample ArcticOcean_MG_C_7_FD_187441 | JGI IMG/M metagenome (GOLD analysis project Ga0209711, IMG submission 187441) | Marine microbial communities from western Arctic Ocean - ArcticOcean_MG_CB11_88 (SPAdes) (version 2) | ecosystem: Environmental > Aquatic > Marine > Oceanic | place: Arctic Ocean...
CAAACCAATAATGTAGAAATAGCTGCATTGGCAGCTCCCAGACCATTATTACTGATTTCTGATGGAGATGACTGGACAAGAAACGTAGATAAAGTTGAATTTCCTTACATACAAAAAGTTTATGAGGCTTATGGCAAAGCAGAAAATGTAGAGAATGTTCACCTAGCTTTAGAAAAACATGATTACGGCTATTCTAAAAGAAAAGCGGCCTATCTTTTTTTTGAAAAACACCTCAATTTAAGCTTTAAAAATATTCCAGGAAAAGGTTCTCTCAATGAGAGTTTTATTAAGGTTTTAGACCGCAAAGATCTAGAGGTTTTCAACAAGGATAATCCACGCTCTGACAAAGCAATCATTGGTGATCAATTTCTTATGTCGTATTTAAATATTAAGCCTTCACTTGTAAAGGCTGATTTTTAGTTAAAAATATTAGGAGACTTTGATCAAAATTTACTCCTGCTTGTTCATGATAATTGAGCTAAATATAGCACGATGTAAGAGCAATTCACAAAAAATATACTTAAAAAGATAGGGTAGTATAAAGTTGATCCGTATTAATTGTATATTATACACAAATAAATTTAAGCTTGGAATGAAATCATTTATTACTATATATTTTTTCTTTTTGATTTTTGCTTCATGTACAATTGAAGTTCCTCCAGAGGTTATTGCAGCTCAGGAAGAACTTCCTGAGGTCATTGATTTCAATTACCATGTCAAACCCATTTTATCAGACCGTTGCTATAATTGTCATGGTCCAGATGAAAACAGTCGAAAAGCAGGTTTAAGACTTGACATAGAATCAATCGCGTTTTCAAAATTAAATAGCGGAAAGCGTGCCATTAGTCCCGGCAGCACCTACAGCAGTGAGCTCGCACACAGAATTTTGAGTACTGATCCTGCGGTCATAATGCCTAATCCGGATTCAAACCTTACGCTCGACAGTCGAGAAAAAGCAATTCTACTCAAATGGATAGACCAAGGGGCGGAATGGAAGGACCATTGGTCTTTTATCCCTCCTAAAAAGAAAGACTTAGATTCTGAAGCGTTTCCTGGACTGACAAATCCTATTGATCAATTTGTAAAACTAAAACTTGATGAAAAAGGTTTGGATTTTTCGTCACCAGCTTCAAAAGAAACCTTAATAAGAAGAATCACGTTTGACCTTACGGGTCTTCCTCCTTCCCTTGAGGAGATCAATAGTTTTATTGAAAATCCTGATGAAAATGTTTACGAAAAATTAATCGACAGACTCTTATCCACTGATGCTCACGCAGAAAGATTGACAGTAAACTGGATGGATCTCTCTCGTTATGCAGACTCCCATGGTCTTCACGCAGATGGAGCAAGAACAATGTGGCCTTGGCGAGATTGGGTGCTTGAAGCAATTAAATCCAACATGCCTTATGACCAATTCGTAACCTGGCAAATTGCTGGAGATCTTTTGCCCGATGCGACAACAACCCAAAAGCTTGCAACAGCATTTAACAGAAATACGCCCATGACTGCCGAAGGTGGTGTTGTGGATGAAGAGTGGCGTTTGAATTACGTTTTTGACAGAACGGAAACCATTAGCACTGCTTTCTTGGGACTAACCGTGGCCTGTGCAAAATGTCATGATCATAAGTTTGATCCCATTTCCCAAAAAGATTACTATCAACTTACTTCATTTTTTAATAATATACGAGAACTGGGAATGACTGGTGATGATGGTGACTACGGTCCTCTTTTAGCACTCCCTGACGCTGAAACCCAAAGTAAAATTGATAAGATTAATAAAGACATTAACAGTATTGAAAAAAATATTTCTTTAACCAAAAAAGATCTTAAGACTTTTTATGCTTACAAGGATGAATTACCCTCCCAAAAATCTATAGATAAAAAATTAATCGCTCACTTTCCTTTTGAAAAAACTGGAAAGAAGCCAAAGATTTATATTGATGGGAATTCAAACATAAAAGCTGCGGCGGAAGCTCCTGAAGTTGTTGAGGGAATCATTGGAAATGCTTTAAAATTTAAGCATGACCATGACCAATTAATCATCAAAGAGTCCTTAATTCCTAATTTGGAATGGAACGATGCCTTTGCTGCAAGTATTTGGATCAATACCAGTCAAAAAAAGCCGAATTTCACACAAACCATTCTTGGATCTGCTGGTGGAAAAAACGAATTGTGGAGGGGTTGGGATTTGTACCTCGATCAAAATAATTTTTTAAATTTAAGACTGATCAACGTCATGCCTTCCAACATGATTCACATTCAATCTGAAGATTCTATTCGAGTTAATGAATGGAATCAAATAACCTTTTCATACGATGGAAGTGGCAAATCCAATGGCGTAAAACTATTTAAAAATGGTGCTAAAATAAACACCACTTCCATAATTAATAATCTTTATAAATCTATAAAGCCTGTGAGTCCAGTTTTCCAAAAAGGATTAGTAGAAAGAACCCGTCCTTTAACGATTGGCAAAGCTAAAGAGGCTTCGACAGGAGATAACGGATTGTTCTTAGGGAAAATGGATGATTTTAGATTTTATAAAGATAAATTAACTGCACTTGAAGTTAAAATGGTCTATAACAATACCTTGTCCAAAATTGAAAAGCCCAATGAAATGCTGATTAAAGATCATTGGATAAATTCTGACGCTAAAATTAAAGTTTTAGAAAAAGATTTAAAAACAAAAAGGGAAGCATTCATAAAAGCATATTTTCCTGTTTTAGAAGTTATGGTGATGGAGGAGATGGAAAAACCCAGGACGACTTACCTTTATAATAGAGGCGATTATACCTCCCCTGCTTTTCCGGTGGAGACCAAAGTGCCACATGTGCTTCCTCCGATGAAAAAAGGCCTTCCTAAAAACAGGCTGGGATTGAGCCAATGGCTTTTTGATAAAGATAATCCGTTGACTGCAAGAGTTACCGTAAATCGATTTTGGCTCATGATGTTTGGGCAAGGTTTGGTGAGCACTCCAACTGATTTTGGTGTACAAGGCTCCATGCCTTCTCATCCACAACTTTTAGATTGGCTTGCGATTGATTTTGTTGAAAACAAATGGGATGTTAGGAAATTAATTAAGAAAATGGCGCTGTCAAAGACTTACCAGCAACAATCAATAAGTAATGAGCGTTTAACCGAAATAGACCCTGCAAATGTTTACTTGTCCAGAGCAAATAGTTCTCGTTTACCCGCTGAAATGATCAGAGACAATGCTCTCTCAGTGAGTGGCTTGATAAATAACAAATTTGGAGGAGAAAGCGTAAGACCTTACCAACCGAGTGGTCTTTGGAGAGAGAAAAATACTTTCTCTCAGTTTCTTCTTGATTATAAAGAATCGGAAGGTGAAGACTTGTATCGCCGTGGGTTGTATACTTTTATAAGAAGAACTTCCCCCCCTCCTTCTATGATGGCTTTTGATGCAACTTCCAGAGAAGTTTGTACCATAAAAAGACAAACTACGTCCACACCACTTCAAGCTTTGGTTTTACTCAATGACCCTCAGTTTTTTGAGGCTTCAAGAGTTTTTGCGCAACGTATCCTTCTTGAAGCAGGAAAAACAATTGAGGAACAAATCGATTATGGTTTCCGACTAGCGACTTCTCGTCACCCTGAAAAAGAAGAAGTTGAAATTCTCAAAGAAATGTATTCTTCTCAGCTTAAATATTATAAATCAAAACCTTCCGAAGCATATAAATTGGTTAATGTAGGAGAAACACCATACAACAGGAGGCTTAGCCTTTCTAAAACTGCGGCGATGACTTTGGTGGCCAATACCCTTTTGAATCACAATGAAACATACACGAAAAGATAGATGAATTGTAATCACGACCATTCCGGTAAAAACTATAGCCGAAGAGATTTTTTAACTAAAACTTCATTAGGGTTAGGGGCGTTGTCTTTGGGGAGCCTTATGAGTCCAACAGATGCCTATGGCAACAGTAACTTTCTTAATCTTTTAGACAGCAACAAACAAAAACTCCCACATTTTGCACCCAAAGCGAAACGGGTAATTTATTTATTTCAAAGTGGCGCTCCCTCTCAACTTGATCTTTTTGATTACAAACCAAAACTCAATGAGATGTTTGGTCAAGAAGTTCCGAAAAGTATTATTGGAGAACAGCGGCTGACGGGAATGTCAGCAGGACAAAATTCTTTCCCAATGGCAGGATCGCTTTTTAATTTCAAGCAGCATGGAAACAGTGGAGCTTGGATGAGTGATTTAATGCCGCACACTGCCAAAATCGTTGACGAATTGTGCTTCATAAAATCAATGCATACAGATGCGATTAATCATGATCCAGCGATGACATTGATTCAAACAGGATCGCAACTACCGGGAAGACCTTCGATAGGTTCATGGCTTAGCTATGGTCTGGGATCTGACAACAAGAACTTGCCTGAATTTGTTGTGTTGATTACAAAAGGAGAAACTGGACAACCACTATATTCTAAACTCTGGGGGAATGGATTCTTACCATCAGAACACCAAGGAGTTCAGTTTAGAGCTGGAAAAGATGCTGTTTTATATTTAGAAAATCCACCCGGTGTTTCAGCCAATGTAAGAGAAGAACAACTTAAATATTTGAACAAGCTTCAACAAATTCAACATGCCGATATTGGTGATCCTGAAATTCTGGCTCGTATGTCTCAATATGAAATGGCTTTCAGAATGCAAACTTCAGTTCCTGAAGTAATGGATTTATCAGATGAACCAGAATACATCTTTGACCTTTATGGAAAAGACAGTAAAACTCCTGGTACTTTTGCAGCCAATTGTCTAATGGCGCGAAAACTTGCAGAAAAAGATGTTAAATTCATCCAGCTATATCACCAAGGTTGGGACATGCATGGCACATTGCCTAAAAGTATTCGTAATAAATCTAGGGAAGTTGATCAAGCAACTGCAGGGTTGATTAAAGACTTAAAACAAAGAGGTCTTTTGGAAGACACTTTAGTGGTCTGGGGAGGAGAATTTGGAAGAACAAATTACTCTCAGGGTTTATTGAAACCTGACGACTATGGCAGAGATCATCACCCAAGGTGTTTTACTATTTTTATGGCAGGTGCAGGAATTAAAAAAGGAATTACGCTGGGAGCTACTGATGAATTCGGATATAATATTACTGAAAGACCTGTACATGTACACGACTTTCAGGCAACATTGATGCATCTGTTGGGCATTGACCACGAAAAACTCACTTTTAAATTTCAAGGCAGAAGGTACCGCCTGACCGATGTTAGTGGAAATGTTGTTAATGAAATTCTTTCTTAATAAGTTCATATGTTTTACGATTTATTAAATTTTTTAGGCAGCCTTCATCCGCTCGTTGTTCATCTTCCCATCGGATTTGTATTGCTCACAATGATTTTTGAGTTTTTTGCTGATTCAAAAAGTATTATCCAAAACAGAATGATCTCTTTGGGCTGGCTTTTCACTTTTATAAGCAGTTTAATTGCTTCGTTGTTTGGATGGTTTCTTGGAGACAGTGGTTATTATTTTGAATCTCAAATTGATATTCATCGTTGGAGTGGAATTCTATTTGTCGTTATCTGTTTTCTCGTTTGGGTCTATAAATCATTTAATCTTCCCACAAACACTTTCCTCTCTCGGTTTAGAAATATTATTGTAATCACACTGTTGACTGTTACTGGACATTATGGTGGTTCGATGACCCATGGAGAAGATTATTTAACTGAAAATCTCCCCGAAATAATTAAAGAAAAACTTGGAGTTGATTATGAAGAAATAAGCACCATCTCATCGCGATCTATTGATTCTCTTTTTGTTTATGAAGACTTGATTCATCCCTTTTTAGAAGATAAATGCATGGCCTGTCACAATGATGAGAACACTTCTGGAGGGTTGAATATGACGGTTTTTGAGTTGCTGGTGAAAGGTGGTGAAAATGAAACTGGAATCACGAAAGGAAATATCTACAAGAGTTCGATTTTCAGTCGGGTTGTTATGTCCCAAAGAAATGAAAAGTTTATGCCGCCAACAGGAATACCGCTTTCTTTCGATCAAACCAAAATTCTCGAGTGGTGGATAGAAGAAGGCGCTAAACTTGAGCAACCCATCACGTCGTTTAGAGAAGATGCTAAAATTCAAAAATTACTCCTCCACCTATACGAAGTGGATATTCGCGAAAAGCCTTTTCTTGAAACCTTAGTTTTGGAAGATCTCTCAGAAAACGATTTAATTTATTTAGAAAATGAAAATTTTGAGTTCCGATTTCTGTCTAATAAAAACGCTGTTTTAGATCTCAAGTTCATGGGGGAAAACATAACAAAAGAAAATCTTAAATCATTAGATAAAATAAAGGAGCATGTTGTTTGGTTGTCCATTATAGATTCTAAGTTAAGTGACGATGAAATGGCTTATTTACCCAACTTAAAAAATCTAACTCGATTAAAAATTCAGAAAAATTTCATCACTAATAAAGGGGTTGCGTTTATAGAAGGTCTAGATAACTTATCAGAATTGAACCTCTATGGAACTCGAATAACGGATGCATCTTTTGAAGTGTTTTCTAAAATGAAAGGACTAAAAAAACTATTCCTTTGGAAAACGCGGGTAACTAAAAAAGGAGTTGCACAATTTACTGCTCAATACCCAAATATTGAGGTGATGGTTGGTTATTAATTTAATCCAGCTTTAGCAAATCTTCTTCATCAATTTCGTCTGGTTTTATGGACTCTATTTGCTCCACTTTACGCAGTTTGGATAACATCATTTTAGTTCTTGTTGTTACTAACTTGTTAAGCTCTTGATCTGCTTCGTTGATTTTCTTTTGTGCTTTTTCTAGCACTTCTCCAAAAGTCGAAAACTCCTTTTTTACACTCGCCAAAATTTCCCATACCTCACTGCTCCGCTTTTGAATTGCAAGCGTTTTAAAGCCCATTTGAAGGCTATTGAGCATGGCGGCCAATGTTGTTGGACCAGTAATGATTATCTTATACTCTCTTTGTAACAGAGCAATCAATGCTGGGTGACGCGTTACCTCTGCATAAAGTCCTTCGAAAGGCAGAAACATAATTCCAAAGTCTGTTGTGTTTGGGGGATCAATATATTTTTGAGAAATGTCTCTAGCAAATTTCTTGATGGTATTGAGCAAGTCTCTTAAAGAAGTTTCAATTGCTAATACATCACCATTCTCATAGGCCGTTTGTAGTCTTAGATAATCTTCTTGAGGAAACTTCGCATCTATGGGAAGGTAAACCGCGCCTTCTTCAGTACTCCTACCAGGCATCTTAATCGCAAATTCAACCAAAGCATCTGAACCTTTTTTAGTTTTTACATTGGCAGCATATTGTTCAGGAGCCAAAACTTGTTCTAATATATTTCCCAATTGAATTTCACCCAAAACACCACTGGTTTTAACATTACTTAAAACCTTTTTTAAGTCACCTACTCCGGAGGCCAAAGTTTGCATTTCTCCCAAACCTTTCTGAACTCTCAATAACTGTTGGGTAACAACTTCAAAAGATTTACCCAGTCGATCTTCAAGCGTTTTGTGTAACTTCTCATCGACAGTCTGACGCATTTTCTCCAACTTCAATTCGGTTGATTTAACAAGCTCATCTTGCTTGAGTCCCATACTTGCGAAATTCTGTTTTTGCAGTTCATTGAAAGCATGGACATTCTTGGAAAAAGCTTCTTGGAAATCTTTTAGCGTATTCCTTAATTCCTCGCGATCCTCTTTGGCCTTTTTACCTAGCGCTTCATTGAGTCTTTCAATACTTTGAGTAAATTCTATTCGGTTTTCTCTAAAATTCTTAGCAAGCTCCTCTCGATTTTGATTGAATTCATGCTGAATCAGATTCCGAAGCTCTGGAATAGGATCAGTTGTCTCTTCCTTTTTTATAAAAAGCTGAAATATTAGTAGCAACAATATCGCTGCTGAAATAAGCAATAAAACAATCTCCATTTATAAATTAATTAGATGCAAATTAAAAATAAATTGGCCAAGACTAACGGATATCTACTAAAATTAATAAACATTCCTAAAGTAGGATTTTAAAGTGTCTGTTTGATTAATCCCTCTTGTGCAACAGAGGCAATCAACAGTCCATTTCTGTCAAAAATAGAGCCCCTAGAAAATCCTCTTGAATTAGAAGCACTAGGACTATCAGTAGAATAAAGCAACCACTGATCAAAACTAAAATCACGATGAAACCATAACGCGTGATCCAAACTGGCAAAGAAAGTCGTCCCTTTACTCAATTCTTTACGGTGGGGTAAAGTTGCGGTTCGCAGTAGTCCATAGTCGGATATGTAGGCTAATAGTTGATGTTGCATGGGCATTTCGAAAGGAGTAACTTCATTTGATTTTAACCAAAAATTACTTTCTGCGGCAGTATTAACTTCACTAACAAGGTTAAACTGCTCAACGGGGCGGAATTCAATGGCTTCTGGTTTTATTTTTTTAAACATTTCATAGACTTTAGGAGAAATATTTTGTATTTCTAATTGCTCTAGATCACTCAATAGTTTCTCGGGTGGAATATAATTAGGCATTCCGTTTTGATGGTCTACCCCAGGCTGTTTTAATTGAAACGAAGCTGACATATTAAATATAGCACGCCCCTCTTGAAAGGCAACCACTCGTCGGGTCGTAAAGTTCTTTCCATCTCTTATGATGTCTACCTCATAAGTTATGGATAAATCTAGGTTTCCTCCCAAAATAAAATATCCGTGCATAGAATGCGCAAATCGGTCTTTGGGTACTGTTTGATAAGCCGCATGAAGAGATTGCGCCAATACCTGTCCTCCAAAAACTCTTCCCCAAGGGGTTTGAAAGTTTTCTCCTTCAAATCGATTTTCATCAATTTTTTTAAGTGAAATAAGGTCGATAAGTTCTTTTAGAGTCTTCATCTTTTTTTTATCAAAGTTCTTTTACTTATTTAATTCTGACAAACTTTGACAACAATTATTTAAAATCAAATGAAAAAAACTCTTAGATTTCCCAAGAGTTTTTTTCATTCCCTCCAAAAAAATATTATTTTTTTATTTTACTTAAATAACTTTCAATATGCATTTGATCCAACTCATCTGAATCTCCATATTTATCTCGCATTTCAGTAAATCTTTTATGCATCATTTGTTGAACTTCTGCATATTCAGGAGTTCCGTATAGGTTTTTCATTTCCTGAGGGTCAGCGAATAAATCAAATAACTCCCATTCGTCAATATCATAATAAAAATGAATTAATTTATATCGGTCTGTTCTAACGCCATTGTGTCTTTTCACCATGTGAACAGATGGGTATTCGTAATAAGTATAATAAATGGCATCTCTCCATTCGCTTTGTTCCTTGCTGACTATTTTCCTAAAAGATTCTCCCTGTAAGTCCTCAGGAATCGGAACATTTGCATAATCTAAAAATGTTGGTGCAAAATCTAAGTTTTGAATCATTTGATTGACCTTAGTTCCTGCCTTAATTTCTTTTGGATATCTCATCAAGATTGGAGTTCTTAAAGATTCTTCATACATGAATCTTTTGTCAAACCAACCGTGTTCTCCTAAGTAAAATCCTTGATCCGAAGTATAAATCACGATAGTGTTTTCTGCTAAACCATTTTCATCCAAGTAATCTAATACTTGTCCAACACCGTCATCGACGGATTGAATGGTTCTTAGATAATCTTTTAAATAACGATTGAATTTCCACAAAGCCAATTCTTTTCCTTCAAGATTGGCAGCTTTCATGGCGTCATTTTTAGGGGTATAAACGTTTAACCACGCTTCCTTTTGTTCCGGAGTAAATCGATCTAGCTCTCGCTTAAAGCTGGTTTTGTTTCCATAAGGGTCTACTAAAAATTTAAAATCGTGACCCCAACGTCCATGACCTCCATTTCCGTGGGCAGCCTCAATCTGCTCTTCGGTCGCGGAAATTAACATTTCTTGAGCTGCAGCAGCATTTCTCCCTTCGTATTCATCAAAAAAATTGGAGGGGAAATCAAAAGTTTTGTCATCAAACAGCGTTAAATATTTTTCTTCAGACTGCCAGTTTCTGTGGGGTGCTTTTTGATGGTATAACAGTAAAAATGGCTTGTCTTTTTCTCTTTTATTTTTTAACCAATCCAGGCTTAACTCAGTTGTGATTTTGGTAACATAACCCTGAATACGTTCCTTAATTCCATTGATAATAAAATCTGGATTATAATAATGACCCTGACCAGGCAAAACAGCAGAATAATCAAACCCCTGAGGAAGTCCGTTCAAGTGAATTTTACCAATCATTGCAGTTTGATAACCATTGGCTTTTAAAACTTTTGCAAAATTGGGCTGGTCCCAATCAAATTTTTGAACATTGTCAACTTTTCCATTCACAAAACTGTGTTTTCCTGTCAACATTACTGCACGGCTGGGGGCACAAATTGAATTGGTGACAAAACCTTTTTCAAATAAGGCTCCTTCATTTGCGATTCGATCAATATTTGGGGTGTTATTTAGGTCATGACCATAAGCACTAATGGCCTGATAGGCATGATCATCAGACATTATAAAAACTATGTTTGGCGGTTGTTTTTCTTCACATGAAATAAGAACAAAGGTTAGAGAGATTAATAAAATATACTTTTTCATTAGTTTAGTTGGTTTTCGTTATCGCCAACAATTTATAAAATATCATAGGAGTATTTAAATTTTAGATCGCTTTTATTTTTAAAAAATGCAAACTATTGTTAGGCTTAGAAAAAAATATAATCATGAATTTTACTAAATTGGATTAAAATATCTAACATGAATAAAAAGATCAAATGGGGCATCGCAGGGCTTGGAAATATTGCAAAGAAATTCGCTTCTGATCTGAATTTAGTTCCCGAAGCTCAGCTGGTAGCTGTCGCTTCTAGTGACATTCATCGGGCCGAAAGTTTTAAAAAAGACTTCAATGCCAATCGGTGTTATGGTAGTTATGAGGATTTATTTGATGATCCCGAAGTTGTGGTTGTTTATGTAGCAGGACTTAACAACCATCACAAAACGGTTGTGCTTGCTGCCATCGCAAAAGGTAAAGCGGTCTTGTGCGAAAAGCCTTTGGGCTTAAATTCTGGAGAAATTAAGCAAATGATTGCTGCGGCAAATAACAATCAGTGTTTTCTTATGGAAGCATTGTGGTCTCGGTTTAATCCTGCAATTCAAAAAGCAAAACAGTGGGCAGATGAGGGTGTGTTAGGACAAGTTAAATTTTTATATTCTGAATTTTCTTTTTATAAAATGGATGCGGATCCTACCCATCGCCTTATGGATTTAAATAAAGGAGGTGGAGCTTTGTATGACATCGGTATTTACCCTATTTTTTTAGCCTATTTAATCCTAGGCATGCCTGAAAAAATAAGTGCGCAATCACAGTTAGGTCCAACAGGTGTGGATGTTCAAACTTCAATGATTTTTCAATATAAAAATGCTCAAGCAGTTTTATATTGTGGAATTACTAACAATAGCAGCAACGAAGCTAAAATTTGTGGAACAGAAGCTGAAATTGTTTTACCCGGAAGATGGCACGATACGGAATTCATTACTTTAATCAGAAATGATGAAGTATCAACTACCAACTTACCTACCGTAGGAGTCGGCTATACACATGAAATCAATGAGGTCAATCAATGCATCGCCCAAAGTCTAACAGAAAGTTCACTTTGGAGTAACCAAAACGCTCTAGAACTGGCATTATTGATTGAAAAAGTCCGAGATATTAGTGGAATTAAGAACTGAATAAATCTTACTTAACCAAAAATGCCTTACTATAAGTACTGCTAGCATCGACTTCAATTTTATAGAAATATTGGCCTGAAGGTAATTTGTTATAGGGATCAACCCGAAGAGGTAGGTTGTGTTTTCCAGAGGTCAAAGTGTTTTTAAATACGGTCCCTACTTTTCTTCCCAATAGATCATAAACAACGATTTCTACCTGACTACTTTTGTTAATGTTAAGAAATAAATCAATATCATTTCCTGAATAAACTGCTGCGTGTAACGGTAAAATCGGATCATTTGTCAATTTTAAAAACTGTTCTCCATTACAACCCAAGCCCAAGCCCAAAAGATTGTATTCAACACCAATCATTGCCTTGCTTATTAAGTCAGAGTCTGCACACAACCAATCAGTCAAAAGAGTAGCATAAACAGATCGAAAGTCTGTACTGTTGGCCATGTTTCCTTTTTTGTCTAGCGTACTTAGACTAGGGTGATCTCCAACAAATGAAGATCCATTGAGTGCCGGTCCAAAAAGCATAATAGGTGCAGCAGACCCATGATCTGTTCCGCTAGATCCGTTTTCTGCAACACGTCTTCCGAATTCTGAAAAAGTCATGGATAAAACTTTGTCGTCAACTCCATGGTTTTTTAAATCTGTGTAAAAAGTTTTAATGGAATCAGACATTCTGGTCATCAGCGTTTGGTGACGTGTCGGCTGATTGGCATGGGTGTCAAAACCGTTTAAAGTTACCATATAAACTTTTGAACCCAAACCTCCTTTAATAAATCGGGAAACCAAACTCAACTGAAGGTCTATGGAGTTGTCTTCATAACCACTGTATTCTTTTGAATTGTCATATGCTTCATGAATGACCGAAGCGTATCTATAGGTAGTGTTAGCAGCTTCCCTGAGAAAACTTACCTGGTTTCCGTGAAGCGAAGCCGGTGGATTACTAGTGTCAAATATAGTTCCACTTTCAGCAACTTTCTTAAGTCTTTCAGGACTGGATACTGAAAAAGCATAAGAGGTCAAATCCCCATTAAAAACTAAATTTCCTCCGTTTCCTATCTGAATGGCCAATGGTTTTTTAGGAGGGTTGATCATGTAATCCATATATTTTTCCTCATAATACCTTCCCATCCAACCTGAGGTAACTGAGCTATCCTCTGAGTTAGAAGCCCAGATTTCGGAAGACTTGAAATGTGATAAATTTTGATTTTCGTAACCCACTCCATGAACTACTTTCATTGCTCCATTTTTCCAAAGTCCATCAAGGTTTTTCATATAATTTGGAATTCCAAAATCATCGTTGAGTTTTAAGAGGCTGTTTTGTGGAATATGAATTTTAGGACGTTTGTTTGCATATGTGTCAAAATCATAGATAGGGACGATAGTATTTAATCCATCGTTACCACCCTTTAAACGAATTAAAACCAACACTCGATCATTATCAACCTCAGCCAAAGCGGTTGTTAGCAACTCAGAGTCTACTACAGAAAGTGAACTACTGCCAAAAGAAATGGCACCGGCTCCTGCAACCCCCAGAGTTTTTAAAAAACCACGCCTGTCCCATTGCGCATGCTCTTCGTCATGGGCTTTATTCATATTTTTATTAGTGCTGTCTTCTTTCATTTTAATTGAAATTCAGGAAGTGTTATAAAAAAACGCATCAGATCATAAACTTGTTTTGGAACCGAATCGTCATTGATACTCCATGTCCCATCCTCAAAATAATTTTCTGGTACTTCACCGATAAAAACAGCTATGGCTTCGGAGAGTTCCACATCCTTAATATTACAAGGACAAAACATAAAATCTTTTAAGGCGTTTACAATTACTTTAAGTTCGGTTTCCTTATTTCCAACTAATGAAATGATTAATTTCTTAAATTGATTTTTATTTTTTTTCCAATATTTTATTAATAAATAATCCGAAAATTCCCAACGTTTGGGTAAGGTTTCAGAATTGATCCAATCTTGATTTCCTTGCCATCCGGCAACGTCAACAGGAGAGAAAATTATCTGCCCCATGTCTCGACATTTGTTTCTAAATTGAACCCCTAAATCTAAAGTATCATCTAGTTTAAATCCAAGGGTTTTATGTAATCCTAACATTAAGTCGATGGGGCTTTTTATTAAAACATTACTATTTTTTTCATCAAAAAAGTGCTCGCTTTTAAACAGTTGACTGTAAACAGGGGCCAATTCAAAGTTGTTTGAAATCATAGTTGCGGCGAGTGATGAAACGATAGCTTCATCAGCTTTAGGACTAACAAAATATTTATATATTTTTTCGCAAATATACCTTGCAATAATATCTTTTTTCTCATCAAATAAGATGTCAATTACATCATCATATCCCCAGTTACCAGATCTTCCAAAAATGGTCTTACTCCCTTTATCAAAAGTTTTTTCATTAAAAGTAATTGGGCCATATCTTACGGTTTTATTATAGCCTGTCAAAGCCCTAGAGGTTTCTGTTATGTCTTCTTGGACATAACCATTCCCTTGGCCTAAAGTAAAAAGCTCATATAATTCCCTTCCATAATTCTCATTGGGACTGGAGTTTTTATTGTCATAGCCATTAAGGTATCGTAACATTGCAGGATTTAAACCAATCTGATGAACGAAAGTTTTAAAATTACCCAGTACTTGAGTCTGCAAAAGAGCATAATATTGATATAGATATGCTGGTTGATTTACATCTAAATACTCAACTACAAAATGATTACTCCAAAAGAGAACCAAGCGTTCTCTAAAAGCATTTTTTTGAAAATCAGCAAAAGCTTGTTTTTGCCAAATCGTATGATAATATGCCTTATTATTGCCAGAATCATTAAATTCTTTATTGTCCCAATACGCCCATTCTGGAGCAGTGGTTGGGGGTAAGTCATTAGCTTCTTGGAGTAATTCGTCAACTACGTCACCTGGAGTCATAAGTAGATAACGGTTAATCGAATTAAGATCAGTACAGAATCCCATCCGCCTTAATAAAAGTTTAGCCTTTTCCTTATTCCAAGGATTTGAATTTGATGGAATGAATACTTTCAAATTATTGTGTTTATTTGTTATTATCTTACCTTAATTCTATTAAATTTAGGCGAAAAATTTAATTTTTTTAAATAAAATTTTTCATGTTTTGAAATACAAACCTATCCGGACTTTGATTTATAAAAAAGAATCCACTTTTTTATAAGCAGTTATCACGGCTTGTTCGCCTTCTTTACCTTTCAATGAATTTCCGTGTTCCATTCCTAGAACACCATTAAAACCTTTAGTATGGATATGTTTAAATACATTTTTATAATTTATTTCTCCTGTAGTAGGTTCTTTTCTTCCTGGATTATCTCCTATTTGGATATAAGCTATTTCATCCCATGTAAGATCCATGTTTCGAATGATATGCCCTTCTGTTTTTTGAAGGTGATAGATGTCAAATAAAATTTTACATGCAGGACTATTAACTGCCTTACAAATCATATAAGTTTGATCAGAGCGCTGTAAATACAAGTCTGGGGAATCTGATAGTGGTTCTAAAACCATCGTTAATCCATGTGGTTCAAAAATTTCTGCTCCCCTACGTAATGCTTCAATCACATGTCCATCTTGAACTCCAATAGGTAATCTTCTTTGATAACCTCCAGGTACAACAGTCATCCATTTTGCATTCACACGTTTAGCTACTTCGACCGCTTTTTTACAACCATTTAAGAATATATCAACATACTCTTTTTTACCTGCCGCAAGAGTGTTATTAATATTACCACCTTTGTCAACCACGAATACACCCATGCTCATATTATGTTTGGCAAGTGTTTCTCCCATTTTGGTTTGAGTTACAATATCCCTTTTCATCATACCGTTATCTTCAAAAGCGGTAAAACCTTGATCCGCAATAAAGTTTAACTGATCAATAGGGTCATTTCCTGCATGATTTTTAAACATACCAAGATGAGGAGCATATTTTAAGTTAAAATTGTGTCCACCCACTAATCCATTTGATTCTGGAGAGTTAAAAGCGTTTACTCCTTGTATGCCAACACCTAAAATAGAGGCTGCTGCCGCGCTTTTTTTTATAAATGATCTTCTTTCCATTTAGTTGTATTTAAAAGTGATATTAGTAGAATTTTGTTTTTCCAGGAACAGGTATTTTATATCTGCCTTCACTATCTGGAAGTGTCGGTGGCGTGCTCCCCCAAGTCATCATTTCAGGCATCAGTTGTAAATCAGAATTTAGCGCCTGATCCCAAGTAATTACTTTACCCGAGTAAGTCGCCATTCTTCCCATGATAGCCGTCAATGTGCTTTTTGCTCCATTTTCTGCATCTGCAATTACTTCTCCATTTCTAATTGAAGCAAATAATTTATCATGCTCTACTTGGTAGGGATTCCCGCCCCCTTTATTTTTCATAGAAGAAGAGGGGTTCTCGATTCCGCTATAGTTATAACTAACATCACCGTCTAAGTTTTTAATGGTCCCTTTTCGAGTTGAGACGGTCCCTTTAGTTCCTTGGAAATTTTCTTCAACCTTGTTCATGCATCCAGTCTGATGACGGCATTGACTAGAAATCACAGCTCCATTTGCATAGCTGAATTCTACAAAATGATGGTCAAAAATTTCCCCATGATCTATTCCATTTCTAACTTCTCTTCCTCCCATTCCTTGTGCCTCTGTTGGGTAGCCTCCTACAAACCAGTTGGCAACATCAATGTTGTGTATGTGTTGTTCAAGAATATGATCCCCACATAACCAATTAAAATAATACCAATTTCTCATCTGGTACTCTAACTCGGTCTGACCCGCTTGTCTTTCTCGAACCCAAACTCCACGTCCATTCCAGTAGACTTGACCACTCATTATTTTTCCTACTTGCCCATCTTGAATTCTTGCATACAAGTCAGTATACTTCTTTTGGTAGTGACGCTGAAGTCCAACGACCACATTCAGTTTCTTTTGCTTGGCTATTTTAGCTACCTCTAGAACCTTTCTAATCCCAACAGGATCAGTTGCTAAGGGTTTTTCCATAAAAACGTGCTTGTCATTTGCAATTGCGTATTCAAAGTGATAAGGTCTAAATCCAGGAGGAGTTGTTAAAATCACAACATCAGCCATGTCTATGGCTTTTTTATAAGCATCAAAACCTGAAAATCGATGTTTTGGATTGACTTTTATTTTTTTAACACCATCAAAGTGTTCTTGAATCCCAGCTAAACTTTTTTCAATTCTATCTGGAAATGCGTCAGCCATCGCAACCAGCTCAGTATTTTCATCAGCAGTTAAAGCCTGTACAATTGCACCACTTCCTCGACCTCCACAACCGACCAAAGCTATTTTTAGCTTCTTTTCAGCGTAGACATTTGCCATGGCATCAATTGGCAAAGTAGCGGAAAGAATTCCTGTGGTCGCCAACGTTGTTCGTTTTACAAAATTTCTTCTTGTTAGGTTTTCGTTTGATTTCATTTTTTTTGTTTTTTAATTCCAATATAATTTTTGTTCCTCGGGTGAGGGTGGAGTCTCAGGGCGCACAATTCTGAATCCAACAAAGGGAGCGTCAGTATGCCACCAAAGACTCTTTGGTATTTGAGGGTCTCTTTTCTTCCATTGTTTAGAAGAAGGTCTTCGTGCAGCACTTCTGAGTCTGCTTTTACTATCAGTCCATGCGCCACCTCTAACTGATTTCGGATAAGTTTTAGTGGGTTGCACATAAGGATTGATTGATTTTTTTCTTTTTCTTGATTTGTATTCCGTAGGAGCATATTTATCTAACGTCCACTCAGAAACATTTCCGTGCATGTCGTGTAATCCAAAAGGATTGGGTTTCTTGACACCCACTTTTTTATATGCTCCATTACTATTTCCATCATGCCAAGCATATTCATCCAAAAGTGAAGCATCATCACCAAACGAATAGGCCGAGTTTGTTCCTGCTCTACAAGCATATTCCCATTCGGCTTCAGTTGGTAAACGATAAAAATTACCTGTCATTGCAGAAAGCCATTTACAAAATTTAACAGCAGCCAGCTGGGTCATACAAATTGCAGGATACCCTTCTGTACCCATTCCAAAACTCATTTCTGTATAAGGTGCGGTGGCACCCGAGACACCATCCACATCAATTGCTACGTCGTTTCCTTCTGCTTTTTCTGGTTTTTTATTATCAATCTCTCTAGCGACAAATAGCTCGTATAACTCCCAAGTGATTTCATATTTTCCCATCCAAAAGGGGGCGATCTCAACTTCATGTTGTGGGCCTTCATCTCCAAAATGATTTTTCTCAGATTTTGGACTGCCCATCATAAAGCTACCTCCCGGGACATAAACCATGTCAATTTTCTCAGAAGTTCCCGGAATAGATTGTTTATAGGGCGCCTCATTTAAATCAATCGTCTGGTTGAAACTTAAAAAAATAGCAAATATTATTACTGTTTTATATATCATTTAATATTTTACTTTTAAAGGCCACCCTAAAAATTGTTTTGCGTCTTTATTGGTTACATCAATATTCCGAGGCCAACACTCAAATGTGACTTCATTTGAAGTGGTGTCAAATCGAATCAAACCAAAGCCAGAACCATTAGAATCGGAGTCTGGATTTGCATAGGCGTGCATTGTGATTTTGTTGTTAAACCCATCTAAATATTGCCCAGTCCATGGAAGTAGATCGTTAGCATTTTTTCCGGGTTTTTCGTCTTCTGGCCACCACCAGCGGCTGTAATAATCATTAACAATAGCGGGAACTACGAATGCCCAGGGACCGTCATCAAATTCTGTTATTCCATGCTTTATTAAGGTAGGTAAGTGTTGATCGCCAGCAATATGAATAGCTCCAGCTTTTTTTATTAACTCAAGGGCTTTGTCTCTTCCGTGTTGTGGCCATCCATTAGAGTCTAAATCAGCATGCAATCGATTACTTTGCTTCCCATGAAGGTGAGCGCCGCCACAGAAGCCAGTTGCAGAGAGCACGGCTTTCATTCGATTTTGATCCTTGTTTTGTGCCCATTGATTTAAGAAATTTAACTGAAGGTCCCCGAGTAGTTTCAATTCTGGAAGATTAATATCATCTGGATTATAATCTGGATTTAAAATGTGATCAGCCCTAGGACCCTGTTGAGGAATCTTTCCGTTGGGTCCAGATTTAAACTTTCTGTCTTCTATAATTGCAAAATCTATCCCTCCGATTACTAGGTTTGTAAAGTAAGAGGTTATTCCTTGCTCCAGAGGTTCTTTGTGAAATGGATCTGGCAAATGTGAGGTTTGTGCACGCTCTACCATTTTGACATATTCTGTATGAAAAAAATATCCTCCATCGTTTCCATCAGGTCTTAAAGACTTTTTCCCGTTTTCTCCCCACAAATTTCCTTGACCGATGTCATGGTCATCGGGAATGGTTATGGCAGGTCGGGTTCTAAAAACTTCTCTAAACTGCAAGCCAAATTTCAACCAAGCAGCAGTATGCTCTTTGTGATCATAAGACTGATCCCCAGCAAAAAAAATCAGATCCGGGTCTAGGGCATTAATGTTATTGACATAATTTTCACGATCACCTCGGTCTTTGTTGCTATTACAGGAAAGCGCAGCTAGTTTAATTTCTTTTTTATTGATTGGGTCTTTTCGTATCAGCCCTTCAAAACTTGCAGAGGGACCATGTAAAAGTTTATATCTAAAAGATTGATTCATATCCCAGTTTTCAATCCTAAATTGAGCGGACCAACCAAGTTCGTTGACCTCTTGAGTTTGTAATTCTTCCCAACGGTCATTTTGATAAATCGCCAATGTTACTGATCTCGTTTCTTTAGGATAAAGTGGGAATAGCTGGGCCGATAATTTTAATATATTGTTAGACGTTGTATAAATACCAAAGGCAATTACTTTATCACGTTCTACCTTCATGTCAATTATTTTTGAGACTCCTCGTTTCCACCAATCATTTGTCGACAAGGTGTCTAATTTAGTGAAAGGAGATTTTAAATAACTTTTTTCAGATTCCTGTTGACAAGAATAAATGAGTAAAATACTTACGGATAGTAATAAAAAGTGGTTTATAAATTTGGGTAATAACATTTATTATGTATGATTAATTTGTAAAAGATAAGTGTTTTTATTAAATTTTAAAAACTTTAAATTCTAAAAAAAAATTATTACTCCTCTGCAAAATATACTTTCTTCTTTACATAATACAGATGAGGTTAGGGGAAGTGCTAATCTAGATTTGTTGTTTTTACTTGTATTTTTATTGCTAATTCAAAAACCCTTAAAAACTATAACCCAACCAAATATCCGATTGCAAAACTGAGGAAACCATTTTGACTTATGTCAGTTTCATTTCTAATTGATTTCGGCACGTTTATTGAATAAATGAGTTGAAAATCCCAATTGCCATAATCCACTTCAAAAGGGAAGCTAAATTGTGTATTAATAAGGTCAAATACATCTGTTTCATTGACAATCGAATTGAATGAAGAAAATGAAATCTCCTCGCTAATAGTTTGTTTACTAAAAAGAAAGCTAACTTCTGGGCAAAAATCAAGGTTGAGTTTTTGACCCTCAATCAACTTTATTTTATATTCGGTATTAGCAGAGGCATAAAAGGTGCTTGAGCCGCCAAAAAGATAACCTCCCGAGCCTCTGATTTTAAGGTTTTTATCAGTGAAAGAAATGGAAGTTGATATTCTATTTGGATTCAAATCGGAGATATTAGAGAGGAAAAAACTTCTAGAAAAAATTCCTGTTAAACTTAACTTTTCAACCTTTCCAAGAAATTTAGAAAAGCCTGCGCTTAAAGAAATCAAATCCCATTGTGGATCAAGTTCACTATAACATGCCGAACCAAGACTTACAAATAAATTATTGGAACTCATAAAGGATAGACTTGGAGTAATTCCATATTGGTCAATACCAAAATCACGACCAGCAAAATATGCTTTATCGCTGTATGAAAGAGTGTAATAAAGGTAACTCAACTTTTTAGCTTCAATGCTCAATTCTTCTGTGTTAAAAAGTTCATTAAGAATATTGTCTAATTCTAATTCCTCTTTTTCAGTTTGAGAAAAAACAAAGCTGGCAGAAAACAAAAAGACAAAGAAAATAATTTTTCCCATTGTCTAAATATAACAAAAAGTAGAGGACAATTCATTAATCAGGCAAACCCCAATGTCTTATTTTTTTTTACCCCCACCCTTTTTTATTCGATTCTTAATATTTTGTTTTCTCTCCTTTACTTTATCTTTTTGCCCCTTCATTTCACCTTTGTATTCTTTGATTTTCTGACGTCTTTCTTTGAGATTTTTTCCGCGTTGTTTAATCGCCATTTTTTGATTGTCCGTGAGGGATTTAGTAAACTCACTTTTCAATCCTCTTATACTTTCTCTATTTTCTTTGAGTAGCGTTTTTTGGATTTCTGAAAAAGAAGACATCAATGCTTCTTGCCTTTGACTTTTTGAAAGTTCTTTGTTGGTAAGAATCGATAGTTGTTCTTTAGATAAACTTTTCTTGAATGATGCTCGGTTTTCTTTTACTAAAGTCCGTTGTGTTTTAAGCATTTCCAATTGCTTAGAGCTATATATTTTTTCACGAGGCTGAGCGGTCTCTTGAGCCACAGAAAACTGAGTCGAAATAAGACTCAAAATTAAAATTAATGAAAAATATTTTATCGTTTTCATGATCATTTTTCGTTTCTTAATTAATAATTTGAAGGACGTATTCTTCTTCAAACCAATCATCAAATTCATTGTCTTCTACAAATAGAGACTCGATGGTTGTGTCGTTAGAGGCAACAATCTCCTCGGAGAATATTATGTTTTTATC
>Ga0209711_10001636_pt1 | contig 21479 bp, 21 predicted proteins | sample ArcticOcean_MG_C_7_FD_187441 | JGI IMG/M metagenome (GOLD analysis project Ga0209711, IMG submission 187441) | Marine microbial communities from western Arctic Ocean - ArcticOcean_MG_CB11_88 (SPAdes) (version 2) | ecosystem: Environmental > Aquatic > Marine > Oceanic | place: Arctic Ocean...
AGATGAAAGAGCCAGTGAATCTGGCTGAGATACAGAAGAAGTTTGTCGCCGAGGGTATTTGGGTGCGCCCCTTTGGCAAGCTTGTCTATGTGATGCCACCCTATATCAGTACCAATGAAGAGCTAACCACCTTGGTAAGCGGAATTTATCGGGTGTTGGAACAGGCTTAGGGCTACTGTTTACTCGGCAGCGACAGGGGGATCCTTCGGCTCCGCTCAGGGCGACAGCAGTAGTAATCGAAATGCCATTAATAACAAATGCGCCAAGGTCACCAAGAGGGTTCCACGAAAGTACTACAATAATCCAGATAGACCCTGATCATACCCTTGCGATCAATCAGGGCCCGCTTATGGATGCCATTATTTTCAGAAAAAGAGAGCACTTGTCTGAGCGACAGCGAGTTGTGCGAACGCTGAAAACAATGGCATCCATGGGACCGATCGCAAGGGTATGGTCAGGGTCTATTCGCACCCAGCACTCACTTTGATTGCCAAAAGCCAACCCGAGATCCCTCGTCGCTGCGCTCTGTCGGAATGACAAGTAGGTTTAGTCATCCCAACCGTAGTGGTGAGACCTCCTGCAATCGGCAGCAAACTTTTGGCCCTGTGCTTTTTCCCAGCGGCAGGTGCCATACAGCGGCGCTTACTTCCGCACCTGCTGAGGTGCTTTCTGCAACAACTCTGGGTCATAACCCAAGCCGATAACAAAGTCGCGCAACTCGGCGTAGGTCTGATCTGGAATCTGCGCGCTGCGCGCCATAATCCACACATAGTCGCGGCTATTGCGGCCGATCACTGTGTACTGGTAATCCTCATCTAAATAGACAATGCGGTAGTCAGCCTTTATCGGCCAGAGAAACTGCATGCCCCACTCGGCATTGGTGTCGCTGTTGCGAATAAACCCCTGTGGATGATAGACCTTCTCTTCACCTTCAAAGGACCCATCATTGAAGGCGAAGGTCGTGGCAATGGTGCCATCGGCATTCAGAGCGTAGGACTCCACCGGGTTGTAGGCATCTTTCTCGAGAAAGGTTGGGATATTGGCAATCACATACCAGTCGCCCATAAAGCGTGGCAGATCAACTTGATCCACAGTGGCCATAGGGGGCTGACTGCTACAGCCGCTGAGCACTGTCATCAATATGGCCGCAGCCATTAGTCTTAATTTGTTCATGTTATCCAGCCTCTACTGTGCAAAATATTTATCTCCTAAAGAACCCGCTGATAACGCAGTGTCCCGCCGATTAACAGTTCGGTTTCCAGCGACAGCCACTCACCGGCAGCATCGTATTGCAGATCTATATCAGCTTTCGGCAAGACAATTTTTATATGAGTAATATTATCCTGCTCGGAGATCCGCGACCTAATGTCCACCGGGACATAGACCCCCGACTGGGCATTAAGTAGGTTATCCCCCTCTAACCACTGGGGATTCCAATAGGAGAATCCACGTACACAGCCTGCAAGAGTTTGCGTTCCTTTTGGCCCCTCAACCAGCAAACCCTCTTGATCGGTTTTAGCCTCGACAGCGAACGTTTTGCCCTGTTTTTCGGTTTCACTTTGCAGCGCTACCAGACAGCTTGAATGCCACAGTTCATTAGCCTGATGCGAGTATTGAATACGCTTGATTCTCAAGACTTTAAAATCCAGTGTCATTGTTGATGAAACCTGAATCGAGTCACCCTGCTCTAGCAGCTCAAACTGATGTCGGCCCACTTCCCGGTCATTTAAAAACACCTCGAAATCCAACTGTCTGGTAGTCTCGGATTCAACCGCCACGACTTGGCCAATAGTGAGTGTCAGTAACACAATGAATAAACTGCGAATCATAGATCTGTGCCTATTTTTTGCGCGGGCTTCCAAGGGATAAACGCGCTGGTGGTTTCCATATACAGTTTGTAGTCCGGACGGCGCTCAGTGATGCCCCGCTCCATATGACTGATACCGGATAATTTTAATAGCAGGGCTATCATAATCATCGGTGCCACCAAAAGCCAAGGCAGCGTCGCAGCACTGGCCGCGGGGACAGCAAACAGCACCCAGCCACACCAGACACAGCATTCACCAAAATAATTGGGATGGCGAGAGTAGCGCCACAGACCGCTGGTCAATGTCGCCGATTTCCGCACTACCAGTTGGTTAAATCTATACAGTTGCAGGTCGGCTAAGGCTTGCAACAGAAAGCCCGACAACCACAGTGCAGCACCAGCTGTATGCCAGTAATTCCAGCTCAGGGTCGAGGCTGAACTCAGCGCCACCGCAAATAGCGAGCTGAGGATCCAGATCAAACCCGCCCGCAGCAGAAAAATTTTAAACAGACTTTTAATTGCGAAATTAGGCGACAACCTTTTGCGTATGGCCTGATAGCGACGCTCTTCTCCACGGTTGCGCCCACGCAACACTAGAAAGCAGCTGAGGCGCAGAGCCCAAAGGGCAACCATGGTTAAAAGTACTAAATTGACAGGACTGAGACTATTTTCAAAGCCCATCTGATAGGCGTAGGTGGCGGCGCTACCTAACAGCATCAGCGACCAAAAGTAGTCGACAATACTGACATCCTCAATCACTAGGCTCAGCAACCAAGCGCCCAAAGCGATTGAAAAGAGTAGCGGAACAGCCTCAAACATAAGTTGTATATCGAGACCCATAAATAGATTCATAGGTTGACCCAGTGCTATTGACTCAGCGCTAATGACTCAGCGCTTTAAATTATTCTAATTATTATTGGGCATATACGCTGGTTTCGAAGAAAAAGATCAACCGACGCTGCGGGTTGAGGCTACGCGCCTAGGGTTTATAGTGCCCCGCCTGCTCGAGGTTCTCACTGGTATTCTGTCGCGCGGCACTGCCCTTTTTAATCAACACATAGGTAGCCCCCAAACCGCCGTGATACTTCTGGGCAGTGTGAAAAGCCAACACCTGATCAAACTGCTTTAGCCAGTGATTGACGCAACTCTTGAGCACAGCAGGTCGCGCCAGGTGCTCACCCTTGCCATGGGTAATCAGTGCGCAGCGCACCGAGTGTTTCTGACAGTCGTCGACAAAGGTCCAAAGCGCCGAGCGAGCCTGCTCCACCGTGTGGCGGTGCAGGTCGAGACGCGATTGAATTTCATACTTGCCCATGCGCAGATTTTTATACACCCCGTGCTGCACACCGGGACGGGAAAACTCCAGTGGGTCGAGGGGCGCGACCTGTTCAATAATACTGTCCGGATCGAGGAAGTTACCCTCATCCTGAACCTCCAATTGAGCCGCCTCGCGCCGCGCCAACACCCCCGGCGTCAACTGGGCAGACTTGGCAACAAAGGCCGCGCCCTTGCCGTTCAGGGATTCAACAGGATCGCCAAACAGGGCATCAAAACCCTCATCGAGATTATCTTGGCTGCCACCCCCGGCGTCTATTTCACGGTCTTTACCTGCCCCTGACATGACTACCATTCTCCTTCACTCAATTGATTAAATTAATCTTTTACTATTAATACCGCTAGATTTTAATACTGCTAAATTTTAGTGCTGGTAAATTACAGCTGGCAATTAACCGCTCTTGCCAATGTTGCCGCTGGCGCAACTGATGTAAACTGCGGGCCTCAGAATTCTTGCACCAAAGGTCGCCCCAATGCCCGTCAAACACAATCACGTTATCACCCTTCACTATCAGCTTAAAGATGATAATGACAAGATCCTCGATAAAAGTTACGACAGCGAAGAGCCAATGGTTTATCTCCATGGCCACCGACAGATGATTAGGGGTTTCGAAGCGGCTATTGCCGGTGCCGAAGAAGGTGAAAAACGCGCCTTTAGTGTTAGCCCAGCCGAAGGCTACGGTCTGCGCAACGTCAATAATATGCAGCGCATTCCCACAAAATACCTCAAGCATGAAGGCAAGTTATCCGCCGGTCAGGCGATTAACGTCAATACCGAAAATGGTGTTAAGCCGGGAACTATCATTAAGCTGGGTAAGTTCAATGTCGATGTGGATATGAACCACCCACTGGCGGGTAAAAACCTACACTTTGAAATAGAAGTCATTAGTATTCGCCCGGCCACCGATGACGAAGTTGGCCACGGCCATGTTCACGGTAGCGGCGGTTGTGGCCATTAGAGCGGCATTTTAAATGAACTTGGATTTCCAGTGGTATCAATTCGCGTTGATTATCATCGTCTTTATCTGGAGCGGCTTTGTGCGCGCTGGATTTGGTTTTGGCGGTGCGCTGTTTACCATTCCGTTTCTGCTGTTAATCCACGATGATCCACTGTTTTTCCTGCCGATTATTTCCATACACCTGCTAATTTTTGCTGGCCTGACACTGTTTTTCTCTCAGCGAACTGCTGCTTCAGGAGAACAGTCTGAGGCACCCCAAGCAACCATTAACTGGCGCTTTGTTCGCTATGCCTTGCTGATCATGCTGATCCCGAAACTAGCAGGTGTTTTGGGTCTATTAATTCTGCCCAGCAACCTGATGAATGGCATTATCTTTCTGTTAATTGGCGGCTATGCGATCACCTATATTATTGGTAAGCCACTGCAGAGCAATAGTCGCCTGCTGGATACGGTGTTTCTAATATTGGGCGCCTATATCAGTGGCACCTCACTGCTCGGCGGGCCGTTGGTGGTTGCCGTAGCCATGCGCCATATCCAAGCCCATGAGTTCCGCAATACGCTGTTTGTAATCTGGTTTGTGCTAGTCAGCATCAAACTCTTCGCCTTTGCCCTGGCCGGAGTCGACCTTCAACTGATGGCGTCACTCTGGTTGCTGCCCTTCGCTGGAATCGGTCATCTGGTCGGGCAGAAATTCCATCACCGCCTTCTGCAAGCCAGTAATGCACGCTTCTATCAAATTCTCGGATGGGTACTGTTGAGCACCAGTCTGGTGGGGCTGCTACAGATCGTCGTTTAGCCTCCTCGGCTTTAAAAGTTGACTACTATTAAGCAAATATTCCTTAAGAAGCAGTGAGCCGGTTCTATGTCATCGACAATTGTGCGTCTTATATTGCCGCTTACCTGCGCGGTAACCGCTTTATTATTACGCTACCTAGTTGCCGATCAGTCGCCAAACAACACCAGTCAACTAGAGTTTTTGCTGTTGCAGCTACCCTATATTTTATTGGGGTTAGGGGCTCTTATGGCGCTGCTAAGCAACCATGCGCTGGAGGCTGGCATCACCATTAGCCTGCTCTGTGCCTACTGGGTAATTCAAAGCTTTCTGCAGTCACCCCTGAGTTCCCAGCCTGCCAGCCAAGTGTTTTACCTATTAACAGTGCTCAGCCCGACACTCATGATTACCTATATCCTGTTGCCTCAGAGCAGCTCTCTGCAGTTACAGGGGCTGCTAGCGGCATTACTAACGCCATTGATTATCCTCATGATCGCCGGTCTATTGGCGATTAATCAGCAGCTGTTTTTAAACACAGCCACCACCGCGATCAATAATACCGTTGCCGGCAGTCACCTCTCGACACTGAGTTGGCTGCTGTACTTTGTCGCCATTTGTCTGTGCTTGCGCTTAAGTCTCTATCAACAGCAGAGCCTTCACAATTCACTGCTCGGCTGTTCTCTTATGAGTCTGATTACTTTCGGCTGGATCCAGCTCAATAGTGTGTCAGCCTTTATGTTTTCCGGTATGGGTCTGCTGCTGTGCATCAACCTCACTGTCAGCCTGTTACAGATTGGCTACCGCGATGACCTAACCCAGATTGGCAATCGCCGCGCCCTGCAACAGACCGCCAAGACATTGCGCGGTGCCTATAGTGTCGCCATGGTGGATGCCGATTACTTTAAGAAGATCAATGATCAGTTTGGCCATGATCTGGGAGATCAGGCGCTGCGGGTGATCGCCAGCCTGCTCAAGAAAACCGCTGAGGGTGGCAAGCCTTTTCGTTATGGTGGTGAGGAGTTTTGCCTGCTATTTAAAGGTAAAACTGAGCAGGAGGTATTGGATACACTGGAAGCGTGTCGTCAGGCCATTGCCAATTACGATATAGTAGTGCGGGATAAAAAGCATCGCCCGACAAAGTCGAAACAGGGTGAGACCCGACGCGGCGCCAGCAAGAGAAAAAGTAATTTCCGCCTGACGGTGAGTATTGGTGTTGCCAGCAGTGACAGCGCCAATCTGAACAGCAGTCTTAATCCATTTGAGCAGGTTTTAAAAAGTGCCTATCAGGTGCTCTACCGCGCCAAAGCATCAGGCCGCAACTGTATTCAAGCGGCCTGATCCTAGGGACGTATAAAAAACTATTTATGAAAGGTCGTAGACTGCTCTAGAGCGGCACGATCGGTGCGCAGGTTATTAGCGCTATCATCATGATCCACATAGCCAAAGGAAAGACCCATCATCAATTTAAACTGGCTCTCTATACCCAGCTCTTCACGGACCAGATCCGGATAGCAGCTCACAGAGGTCTGTGGGCAGGAACCTAAACCGGCATTCTCCATGGCTAGCATCAATGTCTGGGCATACATGCCAGTGTCCCCTGCCAAACGCACCAGTTCAGGAAACTCATCAGTGACAAAGATAAAGGCAACATGCGGTGCATCGAAGAATTCAAAGTTGCGCATCCACGACCAGGCGCGCTTTTCACGGTCTTCCCGCGTCACGCCCTGATGTTCCCAGAGGCCGAGGGCTGAACAGATCTGACGCTCACGATAGTCGCCACTAAATTTCCCCTGCCAGGGAAAATCTGGATTACCGCTGGGCTCTTTTATCGCCGCGGCTTTCATTTTTTCGCGCATGCTATTGCAGGCGTCGCCGGATAGAACATGCACATGCCAGGGTTGAACATTGCAGTTGGAGGGCGCCCAGCTGGCCAGCTCAAAAATGTCTTTTAAGGTTTTCTCATCCACCGCTTTGGGTAAAAACCCTCGGTATGAATGCCGAGCCTTAACCACATCTGCAAAATCCATTGTCTCTTCCCATAACTATTTTATTTGCGCTGGACTGTAGCAATGCTACTACAACCTGTCACTTATTTCAGTCGTATATTAAGTATTAAAAGCGGCGGGCGTAAAAAAACCCTGCGGCGCAAACTGCAGGGTTTTTGAACTGTTTTTCCCAAGCTCTTGTTTACGAGCTCTTATTTACGAGCTCTTGTCTACGAGCTAGCCTTTACTCAAAGTAGCTAGTCGGCATAGCCATCAGGCTTTCAAGATTGGCACTCAGGGTTTTAGAATGAGCGTCGGCACGGGGCAGAATACGCTCAAAGAAAAACTCGGCACTGTACAACTTGGACTCAAGGAAGTTCTTATCTCCCGTGCCAGCTGCCAACTGCTTGTGCGCAGCGAAACTCATCTGCGCCCACATAAAGGCCATGTAGGTGTAACCGGAGTACATCAGGAAATCGACTGAGGAAGCACCGACATTGTCTGGGTTTTTCTTGGCGCGCATGGCCATACGATATGCCAGATAGCGCCACTTAATCGCCAGTTTGGTAATGGTCCAAGCCTGCTTGCGCATCTGCTTGGCCTGGGGTGCTTTCTTCCAGGGTAAAAACTGTCCAGCAAAACTGAGCATCTCACCGGTAAAGACATTGAGCTGCTTAAACTTGTCCATCAACACTTTGCGGCCGACCAGATCTAATGCCTGAATACCGGTGGTGCCTTCATACAATGTGGCGATGCGGCTGTCGCGAAGAATCTGCTCCATGCCCCACTCTTTGATATAGCCGTGGCCGCCAAATACCTGGACACCATGGTTGGCTGCTTCAACACCCAACTCAGTAATAAAACCTTTCAAAATAGGGGTACAGAAGCCCAGACGAATTTCCGCAGCATCACGCTCGGCCTTACTGTTGCCGCCGCGATAGACATCGGCAAACTGGCTGGCGTAGGTCACCATGGCACGACCGCCTTCGGCGATAACCCGCTGGGTCAGCAACATGCGACGGACATCTGGATGCTCGATAATGGCATCGGCTGGACCGTCTGGATTCTTGATACCAGAAATAGAACGCATGGCCAGACGCTCGCGAGCGTACTTAGCTGCACCCTGATAAGAGCGCTCAGCTGCCGCAGCACCCTGACTGGCTGTGCCGATACGCGCCACATTCATATAGGTAAACATCGCCGCCAAACCCTGATTGGGTTCGCCGATCAAAAAGGCTTTGGCATCGTCAAAATTAAGTACCGCAGTACCGTTTCCGTGAATACCCATCTTGTGCTCAATGGAACCACAGCGAACGCCATTGCGCTCTCCGGCAGAACCGTCTTCAGCGACTAAGAACTTAGGAATAATAAACAGCGACAAACCTTTGGTGCCCTTGGGTGAATCTGGCAACTTGGCCAGTACAATATGGACAATGTTTTCGGTGAGGTCGTGCTCACCCGCACTGATAAAGATCTTGGTGCCATTAACCTTATAGCTGCCATCATCATTGGGCACAGCCTTGGTCTTCATCAAACCGAGGTCAGTACCACAGTGAGGCTCGGTGAGACACATGGTGCCACTCCAGACGCCGCTGATCAGCTTGACCAGATAGTCTTTCTTCTGCTGCTCAGTGCCGCTGGTTTCGAGGGTCGCAACCGCGCCTTCACTGAGGCCCGGATACATGGCCCAAGCCCAGTTAGCAGTGGTCATCATTTCATTGATGGCGATACCAATAGAAGAGGGCAAGCCCTGACCGCCCATATCGGTGCTACCGGTCAAAGTGGTCCAGCCAGCTTCGATAAACTTCTGATAGGCCTCTTTAAAGCCTGCAGGTGTAGTCACTACACCATCGTCCCAAGTACAGCCGTCGTCGCCGCTCTGATAGATCGGCGCCAATTCGTTTTCACAGAATTTGGCGGCTTCAGTAAAGATCGCCTCAACCATATCGGTAGTGGCTTCGTCTCCGCCCTGCACGTCTTTATATTTGCTCTGCATATCGAGCACATCGTTGAACAGAAACAGGTAATCATTTACCGGGACTTTATAATCAGGCATTTACTACTCTCCTATGAGATCTGGCCTAGCAAGTGGAGGACTCCACTCTGTTTATTTTGTAATGAAAAGCTCTCACCCTGAGTGTTTACGGCGCTATTAAAAACTACCTCAGCGGGTAAGAACAAAGGGCGATGGAATGCCACATCGACGCTGTAACCGGAATTGGGCAGTTTATCTTGAAGTGCCGCTAAACAGCGTGCCTTCGACCACATACCGTGGGCGATAGCCTGTTTAAAACCAAATAATCGAGCGGTGATATCCGACAGGTGAATCGGGTTGTAGTCAGCCGAGATCTTCGCATAGCGACGACCTATATCAGCCTCAACCATCCAATCTTGGGCATTGCCCTGGGGCAAAATTTCTTTCTGTCGCACCGCGGCCACGCCAGTCGTGCAGCGATTCAAATAAGTTGAAGTACTAGACCAGACCAGCTGATTGTCCACCACAGCGGTCACATCTATATCCCACTCAACGCCGCGGCTGGTCAATTCACTCTTGCCTATTGTGGCCTTCATACTGATCGACGCCCGCAGATCAAACTCTTCGAGTACCGAGATCTGATTGCGCAGATGCACCTGGCCCATGGCTTTCATGGGGAAATCTTGCTGAATCAGCAGATTTAACGACAGGGGAAACGACAGCATATGTAGATAGGTCGCCGGCAGCACTGAGTTATTGGAAAAACCGCAGAGCGCTCTATAAGCCTGTAAATCATCCTGGCGGATACGCAGGTGATTAATCTCGGTGCTTAGAACAGGCAGAATATCACCTAGCTGATAGTGGCCAGACTTAAACGCAGCACGGCCTAATAGCGACGGCATATTTGGCAAATGGTCGAGCACAATAGGCGACAGGCCAATATCTGCTGGGTCGCGATGAGAGTTACTGGATTTAGGATTAGGACTATTCATTGTTTTCATTCTGCTTGAAACCTCCCTGGTAATCATTGGCAGTAAAAAAACTCTACATTGTCATTTCGGCCAATCGTGTATGATAGGCGCCTTCGACAGTCGTGTAAGAGTCATTAGGTAAGTGTATGTCAGGTTTAACCGATGCGGGAACTTTAGTCAGACTGGCATATCAAGGTTTGGCCAATCTAGGTGTCGATGCCGACGCCGTGCTGCGTCGCAGCGGGCTGGATCCCCAGCAACTCTACCAAAGTAATCTGCGCACCCAATTCTCCGCCCAGCCGCATTTTTGGAAAGCCGCTGTGGAGCTCTCCGGCGACCCCTGCATCGGTTTGCACCTGGGCGAGAAAATGCCTGTCTATAAAGGTCAAATCCTTGAATACCTGTTTCTCAGCAGCGCCACCTTTGGCGATGGGCTGCGCCGGGTTATCGACTATCAGCGCCTGATCAGTGATGCCCTGCATGGCCAGCTCAGCGAACAGCCACGACCCTGCCTGACCAGCTATTTTACCGAGCATCAATACGCTACATCCCATCTGGCCGAAGCCATGGTGCTGGGACTGATTAAATCCTTTCAAGCGGTTACCGACGGCGCTTTTAAAGCGGAAAAAATTGTCTTTAATCATCCGCCCAATACCGATCTAGCCGAGTATCAAAGGATATTTCAGTGCCAAGTGGAATTTAATGCGCCCTCGTTTCAACTCCATTTTGCCCCCGAGATCCTCAACTACCGATCTCTGAATGCGGAGCCCGAGCTGCTCAACCTGCATGTTAAAGCCGCGGACCAGCACCTGGCACGACTGCAGCAGCAAGATTTTGTCCGTCTGGTGCGCAGCCAGATTGCCGCGCTATTGGAAAGTGCTGAAGTGACATTGGAAAGGGTCGCCGAACAGCTTGAGATCAGCCCTCGCAATCTCAGGCACCAGCTCAATACCGCCGACACCAGCTTCCAGCGACTGCTGAACGACCACCGTCGTTCATTGGCCAAGCGCCTGCTGTCGCGCACTGACGAAGAGATCAGCGAGATCGTCTATCTCACCGGCTTCTCTGAACCCAGTACCTTTTACCGTGCCTTTAAACGCTGGGAGGGAACTACGCCAATTGAGTACCGCAAGCAAGCCAAAGCCAAGCTCTTAAACTAGGGCCTAAAACTAGTCACTAAACCATTGACTAGTGATCGGCGGCATTTCCCCCACCAGTCACATGCAGTAGAATGCAGCTCGATTCAATTTTCACCCATTCATAGTAAAATCCACAGAGCCATCCAGAGAGCAAAGCCCCTATGACCCATCACCCAGCGTTTGAGCTTTTGCGCGAGCAAGAGATACCTTCCCTTAATGTCTGCTATCAGGAATATTGCCACCGAGTTACCGGTGCACAACATATTCACCTCGCCGCCGACAATAAAGAGAATGTATTCCTCGTGGCACTGCGCACTGTGCCTATGGACTCCACTGGTGTAGCGCATATTCTCGAGCACACCGCACTCTGTGGCAGTGAAAAGTATCCGGTCCGCGACCCGTTCTTTATGATGATCCGGCGCTCACTGAATACCTTTATGAATGCCTTTACCAGTTCCGACTGGACCGCCTATCCCTTTGCCAGCCAGAATAAAAAGGACTTCAATAATCTCCTCGACGTGTATCTGGACTCGGTGTTTTTTGCCCGCCTAGATCCCTTGGACTTTGCCCAGGAAGGCCATCGTTTAGAGTTTGCCGATGCAACCGACGCCAGCTCTGAGCTGACCTATAAAGGTGTAGTGTTCAATGAAATGAAAGGCGCCATGAGCTCGATCAACTCGACGCTATGGCAGACCATGAGCAAGCACCTCTATCCCACCAGCACCTACCACTACAACAGTGGCGGCGAGCCAGCGGATATTCCCGATCTTAGCTACGATCAATTTAAAGCCTTCTACAAGACTCACTATCACCCGAGCAATGCGATCTTTATTACCTTTGGTGATATTGCTGCCGCCGAGCATCAGGCGACTTTTGAAACCAATGCCCTCAGCCGCTTTGAAAAACTCGACTGCCATATAGCCGTGACCGACGAACAGCGTTACACCAGCCCGCAGTATTTCGAAGAGTTCTACGCCGCCGATGACCAAGAGCCATTGGAAGACCATACCCATATCGTAATGTCCTGGCTGCTGGGAGACTCCACCGATTTAGAAGCCACCATGGAGGCCCGCCTGCTCGCCAGCGTGCTCCTCGACAACAGCGGCTCGCCACTCCTTAAAGCATTGGAAACCACCGATCTGGGCACTTCGCCCTCGCCTATGTGCGGCCTTGAAGACTCTCAGAAAGAGCTGTGTTTTGCCTGTGGTGTCGAAGGCTCCAATCCAGAACAAGCGGATGCCGTTGAAAAGCTGGTGCTCGATGTCTTACAAGATGTTGCCGACAATGGCCTGCCTCTGGAACAGGTGGCTGCCAGTCTGCACCAGTTGGAACTGTCTCAGCGTGAAGTGTCCGGTGGCGGCTATCCCTATGGGCTCAACTTGATTCTTACCTCACTGACCAGCGCCACCCATCGCGGTGATCCGGTGGATCTGTTAAACCTGGATCCGGTTTTAGAAAAGCTCCAGCAGCAGATTCAAGACCCAGAGTTTATTAAATCACTGGCTCAGGATCTGTTGATCAATAACCAGCACCGTATTCGTTTGGTGATGAAGCCCGATCATCAGCTGGCTAACAGCAAAGATCAGGCCGAGAAAGATCAGCTGGCAGCCATTCAGGACAAACTGAGCGACAGCGAAAAACAGGCCATAGTCGACAGCGCAGCAGCCCTTAAAGAACGCCAGGAAATGGAAGAGAACCTCGACATTCTGCCCAAGGTTGGCATTGAAGATGTGCCGGTGGATATTGCCTATGCCGAGCGTCACAGCGTCGACAACTCACCATTGCCCCTAACCAGCTATAGCGCTGGCACCAATGGCCTTGCTTATCAGCAGATCATTATGCCGATGCCCGCCCTAACTCAGCAGCAAATGGATCTACTGCCGCTTTACAGCACCTGCGTAACTGAAATGGGTGTTGGCGACAGAGATTATCAGGCGACACAGCTGTGGCACTCCAGTGTGGTGGGCGCCTATTCCGCCTCTGCCTCCGTGCGCAGTGACAAAGATCACCTGGATCAACTGCACGGCAATATTAGCTTCTCGGCCAAAGGTCTGGCCCGCAACCAAAGTGCCATGAGCGACCTGATGCATGAGTCGATGCAAAATACGCGTTTTGATGAGCTGTCGCGACTGCGGGAACTGGTGTCACAAATCCGCACTCACCGTGAGTCTTCCATAGTTGGCAGTGGCCATGTACTGGCCATGACCGCGGCGGCCAGTGGCCTCTCGGCTAATGCCTATTTAAACCAGCGTTGGGGCGGCATGAGTGGCCTGGCGCAAATCAAAGCACTGGATAAGAGCCTTGAGACTCAAGCTGGTCTAGAGTCTCTAGCAGCCCAGCTTGAAGAGATTCATCAGCTGGTACTGGGACAGCCACGAGAGTATTTACTGGTGGCCGAAGAGCATCGACTGGATGGCTTTAAGCAGAGTATTAACAGCACCTTTGGTGGCGACCAACAGGTGGCAGCCCTGGCAAGCAATCTAATCGACTACCAACCAAACCTGCAGCCGGTTAATCATTGCTGGACCGCCAATACTCAAGTGAGCTTCTGCGCCAAAGCGTATGCCACAGTGCCTTCAAGTCATGCCGATTCAGCGGCCCTCACAGTACTGGGTGGCGTGCTGCGAAATGGCTATCTACACCGCACCATTCGTGAGCAGGGTGGTGCCTACGGTGGTGGCGCATCACAGGACAATCAGTCCGGCGCATTCCGTTTTTACTCCTACCGCGATCCGCGCATTGAAGCCACATTGACCGACTTCGACGACTCGATTAAATGGCTGATGGACAAACCTCTGGCCGGCGATAGCGTGGAAGAAGCGATTTTAGGTGTGATCGGCGGAATGGATAAACCCGCTTCCCCCGCTGGCGAAGCCATGCAGTCATTTCACGGCGAGCTCAATGGTCGCAGCAAAGCCTCAATCAGCGAGTTTCGCAATCGAGTATTAGCCGTGACTGATGCGGACCTGAAACGGGTTGCAGCTGAGTATCTGCGTCCTGAAGTGGCCCAGACAGCGGTGATTACCAACACCGATCTGGCCGCGAAAACCGGCCTGGATATTATTGCGGTTTAAGCCCTATGAGCGACAAGCCAAAACTCGACGATCTATTTGCCAGCCCATTGGGCAATGTCCCCCGCTTCGCCTTTGACGAAGCGGTGGTGGATGTGTTCCCGGATATGATTCAGCGCTCGGTGCCCGGCTATCAGACGATTATTAATCTCTGTGGTGAACTGGCGGCGCGCTATGTGCAGCCAGACAGCAACTGCTATGACCTGGGTTGTTCTCTGGGTGCTTCATCTCTGGCCATTGCCCAGCAAGTGAAACAGCCCGGTGTTAAAATTGTGGCAGTAGATAACTCTGCCGCCATGCTCAGCCGCTGCGAGTCCGTATTAGAAAAACAGCAGACCACAGCCACAATCGAGCTAGTGGAAGCGGATATCTGTGATATTGAAATCAGCAATGCCTCACTGGTGGTAATGAATTTCACCCTACAGTTTATTGCGATTGAAAAGCGCCAGGCGCTGTTGGAAAAGATCTATGCCGGATTGAATCCCGGTGGCTGTCTGGTGATTTCTGAGAAGTTGTTATTTGAACCGGAATCCTTAAACCAACTGCTGTCAGAACTGCATCATCAGTTTAAAAGTGCTCAGGGTTATAGTGATTTAGAAATTAGTCAAAAGCGTGATTCCCTGGAAAATTTCCTGCTGCCAGAAACCCTTGAGACCCATATCAATAGAATAAAGGCCTGCGGATTTAACTCCGCAAGCCCTTGGTTTCAATGTTTTAACTTTGCCTCACTAGTCGCTATTAAGTAGTACGAATTAAATAGCAGCCTGTAATTAAGAGGCTTTTAATTAACAAGCTTGTAATAAAGTGCTTAGCGACTGACAAATCCCGTAATCGTCTTGATCAGCTTGCGAACCTTCGGCGTGTAGGGAGGGTGCATCATATGACCGCTGGCCCACTTATCCTGCAAGACACTGCGCTCGTGAGAAAATGCCTTGTAACCCCACTCACCACCAGACTTGCCAATACCACTGTTGTTGACGCCACCAAAAGGTAGATTGGGATGAACGAAGTGCATCACCACCTGATTGATACAAGTATCACCGGCACTGGTTTCTTCCAGCACCTTATTGATCGCCGCTTTGTCGCGACCGAAAAAGTACAGCGCCAATGGCTTCGGCTTATCGTTGATATAGCCAATCACTTCATCGAGATCGCTAAAGGTCATAATCGGCAGTACTGGGCCAAAGATCTCTTCGTTCATAATGCGTGAGTCAGCCGTCATCCCCTGAAGCAAGGTGGGTGCAATAAAGCGTTCCCCATCATCAGTTTGACCACCGGTAATTAACTCAGCGCCACCGGCCAAGGCCTCAGACAAGAGTCCAGAAATACGACCATGGTGACCTGAATTGACCACCTGGCAGTAATCGCCATTGGCTTGAGCATCGCTGCCTTCGCCATACTGTTTCGCCATACTGGCCTTCAGCTCAACCATCAGCTCTTCTTTAATACTCTCGTGAACAAACAGATAGTCCGGCGCAATACAGGTCTGACCATTGTTGTTGAACTTGCCCCAGGAAACACTGCGCGCAGTTTTCATCAGATCCGCACTCTTGTCGACAATTACCGGGCTCTTGCCACCCAGTTCCAAAGTCACTGACGTGAGATTTTTTGCCGCCGCAGCCATAACATGTTTGCCAACAGCTGGGCTGCCAGTAAAAAAGATATGATCAAATGGCAGACTGGTTAAGTAGCTAGAAACATCGGCTTCACCCTGAAACAGGCTGACCTCTTCCGGACGAAATGCCTCTTCAACAATCTCAGCAATCACCTGGGACATATGCGGCGTCATTTCCGAAGGCTTGATAATCACAGTACAACCGGCGGCAATCGCCGAAATCATCGGACCAAAGGTCAGGTTAAACGGATAGTTCCAAGGCGAGATCACCAGACTGGTGCCCTTCGGCTCAGTAATAATTTTTGATGAGGTGCCGAGCATGGTCATGGACGCACGCACAGGTACGGGCTTCATCCACTTCTTTAATTTCTTGCGCGTATGAGCCAGCTCAGACAGCACAATCATAATCTCAGCTATGTCCACTTCTGCGCCTGGCTTGCCAAAATCTGCTAGGGCTGAAGCGTAAATCTTATCGTAGGAGCCTTTAAAGGCCTTCTCAAAGCGCGCTAGCACTTCGAGGCGTTGTGCACAGGTGGACTTGCGCAGCTTGAGGGCATAGGCCTTATGCGCCTCAAATGAAGCATCAATGGCAGTTTTATTCTCTGCACTCAGTTGTGGAATCGTCATGGGGTTCCCCTATGGAATCGAATTATTATTTTTATGGTTGTCGGTTGTTACCGATCTATCTTGTATGAGTCTTAGATTACACCATCGTAACGGTTAATTGTGTTGAATTGCGACTCGACGGTATTAGGCCTTATTAGATTGAATTAGACTTACTTAATAATGCGGCGGCTTCTCATTCTGGGAGCCATCACCCTCGGCAGCCACATCCTGCAGTGCTTCCATTCGCTGAACCATGGATTGGTGGGCCAGGGTCAAAGTATCGATCTCTTTCTGCTGGCGAAAGATCTCCTCACTTAATTCGGCATTGGTCATTTCTTGGTAGGCGAGCTTCTCTTCGAGCTGCTCAAATCGCTGTTCTATGGTATCGCTGTTCATGGGCTTAAAAACTCTAGTGACTATTTGTTTGCTAAGCCGCAAACCATAGCGGAAATGCCTTATAATTTCAGTCTTAAATTTAAGGTATCCGCATGATCCCAGCATCACTCGATTATGGCCCCCTGCTCTCTTGGCTCGAAGAGTCCGAACTCAGCCAATGGAGCCAAGAACTGACCGAACTCGTTGCCCAGCAACTGCGTCCCGAACGCTGGGGCGACATGCCCGAGTGGGAAGAGACTCTGAGACGCCTACCGGAAATCGACCCGCTATTTACTGACTTTAGCAATGGCGTACAGATCGGCGATATCAGCCTGATGGACAAAGGCCGACGCCTGGCCCTGCAAGCCACCTTGATGGGCCTGCACCCCTGGCGCAAAGGACCTTACAATTTATTTGGTATGCCACTGGACACCGAGTGGCGCTCAGACTGGAAATGGGATCGCATATTGCCCCATCTGGCCCCCTTAAAAGGTCGCACCATTCTCGATGTCGGCTGCGGCAATGGCTATCACTGCTGGCGCATGCTCGGTGCTGGCGCCGAGCGCGTGATTGGCATCGACCCCTCAGCAAAATTTGTCTTTCAGTTTTACGCCATCAAACGCTTTGCTGGTAACCACTTACCAATCGACGTGTTGCCACTGGGTATCGAACATATGCCGGAAAAAATGGCCTCCTTTGATACGGTATTCTCCATGGGCATTCTCTATCACCGCCGCTCGCCTATGGATCACTTGCGTGAGCTGCGTCAGCTGTTAAAACCCGGTGGCCAGTTGGTTCTGGAGACACTGGTCATTGAAGGAGCAGAGGATCAGCTATTAGTGCCACAGGATCGCTACGCGAAAATGCCCAATGTCTGGTTTATCCCCTCCCCAGATATGCTGCTTAGCTGGATGAGTAAGAATGGCCTGAAGAACCCCCGCATGGTGGATATCAGCACCACCACTATTGAAGAGCAGCGCTCCACCGACTGGATGAAATTTGAATCACTGGCGGACTTTTTGGACCCCAATGATTCGAGCAAAACTGTGGAGGGTCATCCGGCGCCAGTGCGAGCCGTCTTTGTTGCTGAGGCACCTTATTAAATCGGTGCTACATTTAGTGGAGACTCTCTGCCTCTCAGGCTCTCTCATCAGAGAAAGTCCATTAGGGAAGCCACACTAAAAGGAATCACCATGAATAAACTATTCTTCAGCCTCAGTATCGCGCTACTGATGCTCATCAGTGCCTGTAGCAACCAGCCAACCAAAACACCCATCGAAAAGCGCCAAGTCATTATCGATATGCGCAATCAGGTGTTCCAAGATCTGTATAAAATCAAACCCGATGTCAAAGCGCAGATTAGCAATGCCGAGGGCTACGCGGTATTCAGTAATGCCAATATCAATCTTATCTTTGCCAGCGTCGGCGCCGGTCACGGTGTAGTCCGGGACAACAAGAGCGGTAAAAATACCTTTATGAAAATGGGTGAAGCCGGTCTTGGCCTAGGAATTGGGCTAAAAGATTTCCGCGCCGTATTTGTCTTTCACAGCTGCGATGCACTGAGCCAATTTGCTGAAGATGGCTGGGCCTTTGGCGTCAATGCCGACGCCGCCGCCAAGGCCAGTGAAAAAGGCGCAGCCGTGGGTGGCGAAGCGACCTTTGATAATATCACCGTATATCAGCTCACTGAATCCGGATTAGCCTTACAGGCTACTGTAAAAGGCACCAAATTCTGGCAGGATGGCGAGCTTAATTAATCCTAACTCGCACTCCAAAGGGCCCGCCATGTTCACCACCTCTATTGCTTCACGCTACTGCGGGCCACCTCAATCAGGCAATGGCGGCTACAGCTGCGGCCTTCTCGGCAAACAGTTTGACGGCCCGAGCAAGGTTCGGCTGCATGTGCCGCCACCATTAGACAGTGAATTATCCATCGAACAGATGGATGACAGCTGGGTATTAAAGCAGGGTGAACAGCTTGTTGGCACGGCCATAGCAGCGCAATTAGAAATGATCCCGCCACAGCCGCCGAGCCTAGAACAGGCTCGAGCAGCACGAAAAAATTACAAGGGCCTTGGCGAACACAGCTTTCCCCACTGTTTCGTCTGCGGCCCAGGTCGCGACCCCGGTGATGGCTTAAGACTGTTTACCGGCAATGTTAACGGTCAGGAAATGGTTGCCTGCGACTGGGAGCCGACGGCGGATTTACTCGATGCCAATGTTCAGGTTAAAGCAGAATTTATCTGGTCGGCACTAGACTGCCCCAGCTACTTTGCACTAAATGTGCCAGTGGATCCCAACGCCATGTGCCTACTCGGCGAAATGACCGCCAGCATCGACAAACCCGTGCCCGGCGATCAGCCCTTAATCGTCTATGCTTGGAAACGTTCTATAGAAGGCCGCAAACATTATTCTGCCGAGGCCCTCTGCACTGTAGAAGGCGAGGTGCTGGCCAGAGCCGAGCACCTGTGGATCAGACTTAACAAGTCTCCCAGCTAAGCCTGCTTTTACGTCCTTCGGTTCCTCTTTATCACCAAGCTTTAAAGGCTAAACCTTCAACGCCTCATCCGCCGGCAGATAGTCATAACCCAATGCCTCTGCCACGGCTTTATAGGTCACATGACCTTTGTGAACATTCAGACCGTTCTGCAAATGCTTATCCAAAAACAGTGCATTAACCGGATCGTCCGCCAGCGCTAGAGCATAGGGCAAGGTTGCATTATTCAGCGCCATGGTCGCCGTGCGTGCCACACCGCCGGGCATATTTGCCACACAGTAATGGACCACATCATCGACAACATAAGTCGGCTGCTGATGCGTGGTCGCACGGGACGTCTCAAAACAACCGCCCTGATCAATCGCCACATCCACCACCACCGCACCCTTCTTCATGCGGCTGATAATATCGCGGCTCAATAACTTCGGCGCCGCCGCCCCCGGAATCAACACCGCACCAATCACCAGATCCGCATCCAAGGCATACTCTTCAATCGTCGCCATGGTGGAATAGACACAGTGGGCACGCCCCTCATACTTTGCATCCAGCTCCCGCAAGCGCGCAATAGAGCGATCGAGAATCGTCACATCAGCGCCCATACCCACAGCAATGGCCGCCGGATTGTCACCCACCACACCGGCGCCAATAACCAACACCTTCGCCGGCGCCACACCGGGAACACCGCCCAGCAACACCCCACGGCCGCCCTGAGCCTTCTCAAGGTGGTAAGCGCCGGCCTGAACCGACATACGGCCGGCCACCTCAGACATAGGCGCTAACAGAGGCAAGCCGCCGTGATTGTCGGTAACCGTCTCGTAGGCCACACAGGTGGCACCGGCCTCGACCAACAACTTAGTCTGCTCAGGATCTGGGGCTAAATGCAGGTAGGTATAAAGAATCTGGCCATCGCGCAACATGGCACATTCCACAGGCTGAGGCTCCTTAACCTTAACGATCATATCCGCCGCGGCAAACACCTCCGCTGCGCTGTCGACTATCTCAGCGCCAGCCTCGCGGTACTCTGCATCGCTAAAATCAATCCCCACACCCGCATTGGTCTCAACCATAACGCGATGACCATGAGCCACCAGTTCAACAACAGAAGCGGGCGTCAGACCGACGCGGTACTCATGATTTTTAATTTCCTTCGGAACCCCTACCAACATATCAAACCCCTTGTTTAACGGTTATATATCTATATTTAGCATTAATTTTTAATCCTGCTACTTTAGATTTTTATAAAAATATTTATTACTTTTATAGAAATTAAAGTAGAATATTTTTCTATTAAGTGATTTTAAACAGGAAATATTGCTTTATGCTCAGCAGCGAAAGTAGCGCAACCAAGAAACTCAGTAAGATCGACCGCAATATATTGCGCATCCTCCAGCGCGACGGCCGCATCAGCTACACCGACCTCTCCCGAGAAGTCGGCCTCTCCGTCACCCCCTGTATCGAGCGAGTCAAACGCCTAGAGCGCAGCGGTTACATCGAAGGCTACACCGCCAAGCTCAACCCCGAACTATTGAACGCCGGACTGGTAGTATTTGTGCAGATACGTCTCAACCACACCTCGCAAGAGAACTTTGAAGAATTTCACCGATCGGTGATGGACCTAGAAGACGTGCAGAGCTGTTATCTAGTTTCTGGCAACTACGACTACCTACTTAAAGCCCGCGTCGCCGACATGACCGCCTATAGAGAACTGCTTGGCAGCCGCATACTCAAGCTTCCAGCCGTGCAAGAATCGACCAGCTATGTGGTCATGGAAGAGCTCAAAGAAACCATGCAGTTAGCAATTCCCCAGAGCTAAAAAAGGGCACAAAAAAACCCCTTAAAAGCGCCCAAGGATTGTTGACACAACCGCCCCGCCCCCCTATAGTACGCGGCCTCTGAAAGGAGACAGTAAAGCACTCGTAGCTCAGCTGGATAGAGTACCCGGCTACGAACCGGGCGGTCGGTGGTTCGAATCCACCCGAGTGCACCATATACAAAAAACCCCACTGCGTGCAGTGGGGTTTTTTGTATATGGTGGATTCGACAAGGTTGCTCCAGCAAGTTTGGACCGAGCCGCAACGCGGTGAGCCCCCCCCAAACTACCCCAACAAACGCCTAATCCGAAAATTCCGCCCCTTAAGCTTGCCCCCAGAGAGCTTATTAAACCCAGCCTTCCAGTACCCATGAGCCACAGCCACATAAGCCCAGTGATCTCCCACCTGAATTCTGCCTATCTCGGTCCCCGGAATACCATCGCCACCAGTCAATGCACCAACAATATCCCCAGCTCTAAGCTTCTGCTTCTTACCACCAGCGATATGAATAGTCACCATCGGCGGGGAAAAAACCGGCTCATGTAATAGGCGCATATGTGG
>Ga0209711_10001638_pt1 | contig 21451 bp, 23 predicted proteins | sample ArcticOcean_MG_C_7_FD_187441 | JGI IMG/M metagenome (GOLD analysis project Ga0209711, IMG submission 187441) | Marine microbial communities from western Arctic Ocean - ArcticOcean_MG_CB11_88 (SPAdes) (version 2) | ecosystem: Environmental > Aquatic > Marine > Oceanic | place: Arctic Ocean...
GTAAATGGAAGCTTATATACAAGGAAAAGTTTGCATCAAAAAATAAAGCAATTTCAAGAGAATATTATATAAAGAAAAATAGAAAATTAAGAAACCAGATCAAAAATAAATTTATATGAAAATATCAATTTTATTACCTTATAAAGAAAATTTTTCACCTGAATATCCAGGGGCTGTTTCCCTTTTTGTAAATGACACGTCACTAGTAAGTAAATACCAAAAAAATATAAAGGTTTATGGATCAACAGAACATAAAAAAAAATTTAAAATTAAATATGTAAATATAAAATTAAGTGAAAATTTTATAGGGAGCCAATCTAAGCAGTACATAGATAAATTTATCGAGCATGAAAAAAAAGATCCTTCAAATATAATCGAAATACACAATAGACCTTTTTACTTAAAAAAACTTTCAAAAGGTCTTAACAAAAGAATGTACACTTTATTTTTTCACAACGACCCATTGTCAATGGAGGGATCAAAAAGTTTACCAGAAAGACAATTTCTTTTACAAATATGTAGTACAATTGCATTTAATAGCAGGTGGTCCAAAAATAGATTTTTGGAAGGACTTGATATAAAAAATATTAACAGTGAAACACTTAAAATTTTTTTTCAATCAGCGTCAAAAAGCAAAATTAGTATTATAAAAAAGAAAAAAAATTGGATAACTTTTGTTGGAAAACTTAATAAGGCCAAAGGTTATGATATTTTTGGGAAATCTATAACAGAAGTATTAAATAAGAATCCAAACTGGAGAGCAAAGATAGTGGGAGATGAAAAAAGAGAAAAAATTCATTTGCATCATAATCAAATAGATAAATTAGGTTTTTTAGAACATTCAAAAGTTATATCTCTATTTAAGAAATCAAGCATAGTTGTAGTGTGTTCTCGATGGGAAGAGCCTTTTGGTAGAACAAGTCTAGAAGCTGCGGCTAACGGCTGTAGCGTAATAATTTCAAATAAAGGAGGATTGCCAGAAACTGTTACAAATTCCTTAGTGTTAAAAGAACTTAAAATAAATGAGCTAACTAAAAAAATAAATATTTTAATTAAAAACGAGCAATTAAGAACTGAACTACAAACTCTATCTATTCAAAATTTTTTTCTAACACATAAATATGTTTCAAATTTAATTGATGATTATAGAGATGAAAAAATTAAAAATATTAATTTTTTTAATATAAAAAAAAACAAAACCTCATTACGTATACTTCATGTTACAAATTTTAATGAAAGATTGGATGGTAGACTTTTTTTCAATACTGGAAGAAGAATAAACAATGGTTTTATTAGATTGGGGCATAGCGTTCTTGGTTTTAGTGATAGAGATATTGTTAAATACTACAAATCATATAAAGATTTTACAGGGTCTTCTGCTTTAAATGCTAAGTTAAAAAGCACTTGTTACAATTATAGGCCTGACATGATTGTACTGGGTCATTGCGATCAAATAGATGCACAACAACTTGGTTCATTAAGAAATGATTATCCAAATATAAAAATTGCACAATGGTTTCTAGATCCACTAAATAATCATGGCCCTGATTTTGAAAGAAATAAAAAAAGAATTTTAGATAAATCTGAATTTATAGACTCAAATTTTATTACAACATCGCCAGATGTATTAAAGTTTTTACCTAAAAATAACAATAATTTTTTTTTACCAAATCCAGTGGATTCATCATTTGAAACATTAAATAATTTTAAACAAACCTGCAATGTTGATGTTTTCTTTGCTCTCAGTCACGGTGTACATCGAGGAATATTAAAAAAAGGCAAAGAAGATGATCGTTCTTACTTTTTAAAAGAATTAATTAAGGAAACAAATAATATCAAATTTGATATATACGGCTTAAATAATAAACAACCACTGTGGGCAGATCATTATTTTAAAGCAATAGGAAATGCTAAAATGGGTTTAAATCTCAGCAGAGGGACGCCAATTAAATACTATAGCAGTGATAGGTTGGTTCAAATTATAGGTAATGGACTGGTGACACTAATAGATGAGAAAACGCAATATAAAGATTTTTTTTCAGATGAAGAAATGGTTTTTTATAAAAATGTAGATGATTTAAAAGAAAAAATAATTCGTATATCAAATGATGAAAAATTAAGAAAATCTATAGGAATGAAGGGGAAGAAAAAATACTTTAAGTATTTCAACTCAACGACTATTGCTGAGTTTATTATCAATAAAACCTATAATGCCAAAGCAACAAAGGACTATATTTGGCAAAAGTAAAACAGTTTAAACTTTATTTTCGAAAAAGTAGCTTTAAAAAAGATATATTTAATGCAAATAAATTTTTAGAATTAATTCTTTATTATAAGCCAAAAAATTTTTTAGAAGTTGGTGTGTTAGAGGGAGTTACAGCTAGAAATGTTTGCGAAATATTGTGTAAGGCACATCTTAATAGCTTCACTTATACTGGCATAGATCTTTTTGGCATTGACCAAATCGAAAATAATGTTAAAGAATTTACACCTATAACTAACAAATTTTCAAATCCATTTAAATACATATATTTTAAATATATTTTAAAACTTAATCCTAATAGTGCAGAAGCGGTTAATCATTTATTAAAAAAATTCAATAAATCTGTTGAAATTCACAAAGGTTATAGTCATCTGGTTTTAAAAAAATTAGATATATCAAAATATGATTTTGTTTTTTTAGATGGTGGACATAGTTATGAAACCGTTAAGGAGGATTTAAATATAATATTAAAAAACATTAAAAAAAATTCAATAATTCTTTGTGATGACTACAACATGTTGAATTATGGTATAAAAAAAGCTGTTAATGAAATCAAAAACGATTATTATTTTGAAGACTTAGGACGTTTTGCTTTAATAAAAACTTAAATAGTTAATCTATGTTTTCAATAATTATACCTACCTATAACAATTTATCCTACTTACAACTATGTTTAAAGAGTATAAAAAAAAACTCATACAAGAATCATGAAATTATCATACATGTAAACGACGGATCCGATGGAACTTTAGATTTTGTAAAAAAAAAAAAAATTAAACACACTTATTCAAAAAATAATATCGGTTTATGTACTGGTGTTAATAGAGCGGCCAGAACTAGTAAATGTGACTACATACTATACACCCATGACGATATGTATTTTTGTCCTAATTGGGATAGGTATTTAGCTGATGAAATTAAAAGAATTAAACATAATAGATTTTATATTTCTGGAACAATGATTGAAGCTTTTACTGGACATATAACTTATAATTGCGGTGAAACAATTAAAAAATTTAACGAAGAAAAATTATTAAATAATTATAAGAAATTAAAATATTATGATCATCAAGGCACACATTTTGCTCCACATTTAATAGAAAAAAAAATGTGGAAAGAGATAGGTGGATTTAGTGAAGAGTTTAATCCAGGCTACAGTTCTGATCCTGACCTTAACATGAAGCTATGGACAAAAGGTGTGAGAATTTTTAAAGGCCTGAATAAGTTTCGTGTTTACCATTTTAGCTCCATTACAACACGTAAAAATAAAAATTTAATAAAAAATAAAGGAAATTTAACCTTTTTATTAAAATGGGGCTTCACCATTAAATTTTTCAAAAAATATTATTTAAAATCTAAAACTAGATATACCGAACCTTTGAATGAGCCAAAGAAAGATATATTTTTTTTTTATGAACTATTTCTCTGTAAGATTAAATTAATTTATACGAAAATTTTTAAATGATTAAAAATTTTTTTAAGAAAATAAGTATATTAAAAAGAAAAATTTTATACAAAAAGATCTCATATTCTTATGGTGGAGTTGATTTACTTGTAGATTATATTTTTAAGAATAAAAAAAAAGGGTTGTATGTAGATGTTGGTGCACAGCATCCAGTTTCTAATAACAATACTTATCTATTATACAAAAGAGGATGGAGAGGTATAAATATAGATCTTGATATAGAAAATATAAAATTGCACAATTTAGCTAGACAAAATGATTTAAATTTATGCGAGGCTATATCATCAAAATCTAAAGAAATAGATCTATTTTTCTATCATGATAAATCACCAATAAATACTGTTGAAAAAATTGTTGCTGATAGTCAGAAAGCAAAAGTTAAACAAATAAAAAAAATTAAAACAACAACATTAAATAAGATACTTGATGCAAATGATATTAAACACATTAACTATCTAAATATTGATGTTGAGGGACACGAAATTCATGTTTTAAAAGGTTTGGATTTGATTAAATACAAACCTGATGTAATATCAATTGAATATTTAGATTTGACCATGAAAAAATTAGAGTTCAAAAATAATAATATAGATAATGTTTTAAATTCACCGCTATATAAATACATGATACAAAATAATTATTCACTAGTAAATTGGAATCATGCAGATTTAATTTTTACTAATAATAATTTTAAAGACTAAAATAAAATGAATTTTTATAAAAAAACAATTTTCATATTTTTGGTCGTAGTTTTATCTTTCGTTTTTTTTATTAAACTAATAGAACCTGTAATTGAAAAACAAATGACTAACATTTTTGCTGATAAAAAATTGTCTAAAAAACTCTCTAGAGAATTAATTAGTTCTACTGAGGAATTCACGCCAGAAAAAAGACTATTTTATAAAAATATAATTAAAAAACTATACTTAAAATGGGTGCCATTAATAGAAGAGGCTAAGAGGGAAGCGGAATTAGAATTAAAAAAGTAAATGCTCAAAAAAAGTTTTTTTCTTGACAAAAAATATATAATTATATCTTTATCTATAATTCTTTTATCTTCAATTTTATCATTTTTTTTTAATCAATATGTTTATGATGGGCATCATCATGGTTTAATGTTTTCTAATGCACTTGATCTAATAAACTTAAAAAAACCATACAAGGAAATTTTTATTCAATATGGCCTCTTAACAACAATTATTCATGCAATGTCGTTATATATTTTTGGGAAATTTATTTTTTCCTTACATATTATTACTATTATATTTTATTTATCATCAATATTTGTTATTTTTAAAATAATAGAAAAAATTGTAAACGTTAAATATGCAGTTCTAGGAATTTTTGCCCTTGTTTCAAATCATCCTTTTCCTGTTTTGCCTTGGTCAAATTATATAGCGTTTTTTTTTATTACAATTTCAATTTTTTTTTTTTTAAAAAAAAATAATTATTCACTTCTTTTAGCCGGCTTTTGCTTGGGACTTTGTGTGCTTTCTAGACAAGATTATTTTATAGCTATTTTTACAACATTGACTACTTATATGTTTGTTTGTTTTTTTTTTGAACGATCAATAAACAAATTTAAAAATATCATAAAACTTTTATCTGGTTTTTTAATTCCCTTGTCCTTTTTTTTCCTTTATTTAGTTTACTTCGATCTATTTGATAAATGGATAAAGTATTTACTACTACCCACTTTTTATCTTGAATATTCTAATGTTAGTATTTCAGAATATATAATAAATTTTATTAAATTTTTTTTATCAAAATCTTTTATTAATTACATTAATGAGCCTCAATATTTACTAATATCCTTAATCTTGATTTCAAATTCTTTTCTTTCCATAATTTTTCTTGTACAAAAAAAGTTCAACTTATTCTTTGTAGCTGTCTTGTCACTTTTTCTTTCGTCTGTAGGTATTTCAACTGAGTTATTTCGTCTGTATACATCAGTCTCTATTGGGATTGTGTCTTTGATGTATTTTATTTCTAGAATTAAATCTGATGATTTAAAGAATCTTTGTATTTTTTTAATTTTAATTACCTCTTTTTTTTCTTTCCTTTTTTACCCAACAGGAAATTACATTAGTTTTAATAAAATTAATATTTTTCAACAAAACCAAAAACCTTCATCAGAACTTTTCAAATTTAAAAAATGGTTACCCCATCAAGTTGATGCTTTAAACCAGATTAGTCGTATAAGAAATGATTTATTATTTAATTGTAAAATTAAATTTGGAGAAAACCTTACGTTTAATACTTATTTTACTAACATTCTTAATTTAGAAAGAGTTAAAATAATTCCTTATGTAAAATCTGATAGCAAAAACTCTTTAATGCATAAATATTTTGATAATGGTTTTGTTTCGAAAATCAATCAATTGATAATAGAAGAAAATATTATTTTGATAATTTCTGAAAATAACGATTCCTTTGATGAGGGTAATATTAAATTTAATGATAATTACAAATTTGAAATAGTTAATCTTAATAAAATTAATCAAAAACCCTTTGTAGCTAAATTTTATTATCCTAAAAAATGTTACTCTAAATCTTGATCTTATTTAGTGCATTATTTTTAAATAAGTTCGCTTCTTGAATATACCTTCTAACCATTTGTGTTGTTTTGTGCCCAGTCATAGCCATTATATTTCTTTCTTCCGCACCGGATTCAGCTGTAGAAGTAGCAAAACCTGACCTTAAACTATGACCTGCATATTTATCTCCATCTAAACCAGCTAAATTTGCATATTTTTTTATTATAAGAGCAACGCTTTTGTCAGATATAGGAAAAATTTTCCTGTTTTTGCTTTTTCCTTTAGCCATCCAGTCCTGCAAATGTAGAACCGGACAATAAAAAGCATTATCAAAAGAGGGGATTGCCTTTGTCATTCCTTCACCTGATTGATCTGTTTTAGATCTCTTTACGAATATTTTTACTCCTTCTCTTACAAACTCTATGTCATCATTATCTAAAGCAACAAGCTCTGATCTTCTAAATCCACCAGCAAAACCTATTAAGATTAATGCTTTGTCTCTTGTTTTCCTCATTTCCTTAATATGAAGTGTGTTTATAACATCAATAATTTGTTTTAAATCATTGATTAATATAGGTTTTTTGGCTTTTTGATTGCTTCCTTTTACTCTTTTTATACCAAGTAAGTTTTCTCTAATAATAGGATGTTTCGTGTCGATGTAATGACCTTTAAGTTTATGAATTACGCTAATTGAAGCAATTCTTCTTTTTAAAGTACTAAATTTTGATGTTTGCGAAAGGTGCGTTAAATACAATGAAAGAATTTTTGGATCTGCTGGTAAAGAACTAAAATTATTTTTTTCACAAAAAACAGAAAAATCTTTGTAGTCAGACTCATAAGCTCTTAATGTATTAACTGACTTAGAGTTCTTTAGATTCTTTAAAGTTTCTATTTCTAAGTTTTTGATATTATTTACAAGTTCATTCATATTAATTTCCGATAACCATTAATTATCGGAAGTAATATATCAGATGATTTTAGATGTCAAATGTTTAAATTAGAAATACTTATGAATTTAAAAAAAGGTTTATTAAGAATTTATTTAGTGATCGGAACTGTCTGGTCATTCTTTTTTACATCACTTTACTTCTATGGGTCAACAAAAGATGATTCATTATTAATCATGATCATTTTACCAATCCCTATTTATTTTACCCTAAAGTGGATATTAGAAGGCTTCTGCAAATGAAAGGAACAACTTTTCAGCTAAAGGTGTGGACGTATCTTAAGAAAATACCTCGTGGAAGTGTAAAAACATACTCTCAGGTGGCTAAAGGCATAGGTAAACCCCTTGCAGTGCGAGCTGTAGCCAACGCTATTGCCAAAAACCCTTATGCACCAAGAATACCGTGTCATAGAGTGATTAGGTTGGACGGATCTCTCGGAGGTTACTCTGGCAAAGGAGGTGTCAAAACTAAGAAATTGTTGCTTAAAAAAGAGGGTATAACGCTCTAGAATTGTTGTTTTACGGTCGTTTTAGAAGATTACCCTACTCTGCTGTTATTAAATCTTAACTCACTGGTCAGTTGTGCTCAAATGAAGTTCATCGAAAAAAATAAGCTATCTAAGGCTCTTTAAACCCTATATTCCATTTATGCAGGGCTCTAGAAATGGCTCTAGTTAATCTTTTTAGAACAGCTAAATGTGTTGTAAATAATATGTTATTTAACCTTCTAGAAACTACATATATCGTCATTTTTTGATTTTTTTAGTATTAATTCATCAACAAAGCCATAAAATTTAAAATAAAAGTTATTTTTCTCTATTTATTATGGAATAGTTACAATTAATTTTAATTATTTATAAATAAAAAAAACTAATAAATACAATAGTATAAATGATTTAATTAATCTAAATTAATAATTTAAAAGTCAGTAATACTTACCTTTGAAGACTATTTACTATTTTTTTTAATTCTCCATCTAGAACCTTCTCTAATAATATAACCACAGCAATTAGAGGAACGACATTTACAAGGGAAATCTTTATAAAACTCATCAAACCCAAAACCATAATCATAAGAAAGTTCTTCTCCTTTTTTAATATCTCTTATGGAGTTGATCCAAAGTCTAGTACCCTTCCCTGTTACCTCGCAATTAGGGTTACAAGAATGGTTGATTAGTCTTGCTGTATTGTACTTGTAATCTCCATCCAGATCATATTTTTTATTTATATTAAAAAGATAGATGTGTTTATCGTTATCAAATTTTTTATTAGATTCAGTCTCTTTTTTTGTAATTAGCCTTCCTCTATATTCAACGACTTTCGTATCATTCTTAATATCTTTAGTGGCTACAAGACCTTGATTGCTAATTTTAGATTTTATAATTCTGTACATTTAGTCTTTGAAAGTTGATTAAAAGAAATATTTGAGAGCTATAAATACTATTATTGGTATTGTCAAAAAGGATACGACTGTTGACATAACAATGGTGCTGGCAATATTGTTAACAACTTTTTTTGAAGAATACATTGATCCAACTAAATATGTAAGTATGGCACTTGGCATTGAGCACTGAATAAACAAAACACCTGCTGGAACACCTTTTAAATCAAATAAATAAATTATTCCCAAGGCAACTAAAGGGCCTAAGATTAATCTCGCAAACGTAGATATTATTGCGTTTTTAAATGAAAAAACTTTTAGCTTTGTAAGGGCTATACCCAAAGACATCAATATTAATGCTATTGTAGAATAAGCTAGTAAAAAAGCTGTGTTTTCAATAAATTTAGGTAGTTGTATATTGTAATATAAAAAACCTACTGCGATTAATACTGCGTAAACAGGAGTGCTTTCTAAAAGAACTTTAAAACTAATTTTTTTACTAGCTAAAAAAATTCCAAACGTGAAGTGAGATATTATAATTACTGCAGATATAGCAGAGGCAACACCTAAACCAAGTTTTCCATACGCAAACAGGCAAATAGGAAGACCCATGTTACCACAATTAGGTAAAATTAACGGTGGTAGTTCGCTAATAAAGTCTCTCTTCTGTAATGCAAGAATAGTTAAGCCGATTATAGAAAATCCTATAACTGCTAATAAAGTATAAAAAAAATAGTTAATAAATAAATTGAAACTTATTCCAGTAGTTGTAATCGCGTAAAAAGCTAAAGCAGGAGAGCCAAATTTTGACGCAAAGTTTGTGATGAATTTTGTATCGTATGTAGGGTTTTTTTTACCCAAATAGAAACCAACTCCTATCAAGGTAAACACTGGCACAATTACATCTATTAACTTAAGATATATATCCATACCTAAGCTTTTTTAGTTTTTGTTCTTAATTTTGTTTTTTGGTTAAATCCAATTGCAGCTTCAAACTCAGATAAACGCATGTAAATAGACCTTAATTCCGTAATTCTTGTCCAATTTTGAAGGAATAGAGAGAAGCTAGACTGCACCTCTCTAAAAGCACTAGATGTTTGGACTAAAACCCCTAAAGTCATTGCTCCAGTAAACAATCCAGGACCCATAAGCAAATAAGGAACCATGACCATGGATTGATTGTACATTATTATCCAAAGATCAAAATAACCATAATGTAAGAATAGTTTATGGTAGTTAAACTTAATTCCTGTAAATAGCTGTAGAATAGTACCAGGACCAGCATAATTCACTCTGTCATCTTCAGCATAAACTAATTCTTTTCTAAAAGCGGCCTCAACTTTTTGATTATTGTATTCTAGGCCAGGAAGTTTAATTCCAACAATCCAACTGATAAGAAGACCACCTAGACTAGCTGTTAATGACACAACAACTAGGGATCCAGATATATCTTTAAAAAAAGGAATTATGACATTTTCTGATAGACCCCAAAGTATTGGTATGAAAGCAATCAATAACATTAAGGCTCTAACAATTTGAAGACCTAAACTCTCAACAATTTTTGCAAAATTCATAGCATCTTCTTGTATCCGCTGTGATGCTCCTTCTACTTTAGAGTCGGCTGCCTTCCAGTATGGCATGTATGAATATGTCATGGCCTCTCTCCATCTAAATGCCCATAGACGGGTAAAATAATTTGTTATTGTGTAAATAATTACATATGGAAGAGCTAGTTTGAAGAAAGTTTTTATTCCATCGTAAAATTCAGAAATTTCTCTTTTAGGAGCTTCCTGTAAAAGATCGTAAAAACCTTTATACCATTGGTTAATCATTACATCGATCCAGGTTTGGGAAAATAAAGATAAAATTATAAATAAAGAACCGCCCCAAGACCAAAGTAGCCATTTTCTATCGGTAAAAAAACTACGCCACATAACTAATTTTTAGTAAAATTTTCTTCATAAGATTTAATAACAAAAGTTTTTTTTTTTGGTTCAACTACTGAAAATTTAATATTGTTAGCTGTAGCATAATCTATTGCTTTTTCTTTTGAAGTAAATTTTAACTTAACCTCTTCTAATGTGTCGTTAGAAGATTCCCATCCCATTAATGTATTGGTATGTGGGTCTTTTGTTTCAAATTCTAATATCCATGTTTTTTGCTTACCATTGCCTGATTGCGTGGCAGTTTTAGCAGGTATATATATTTGAGCTTTTTTCATTTAACAATAGTTTATTCTACTTTATAAGCAGAATGACTTACAATGTCTGTTTCAAGGCCAGTTTCTAAAAAAAGTTTTTTCCAATTCTTACCTATGAAGTAATCTTCTCTAACATCATGTCTATAGACTTTATAAAATGAAAAAGGAAGTCCAGAATATTTAAAAACTTTTAAATAAACATTGTTCGACAATAATTGTACGTATTCCATGTATCTTTTTACATCTTTAGGCTCCATTTCCAATGTAACCCCTATCATTATTGATAGGTCAAAATATTTTTTTTTGAAAAATTTTAATTGATGTGGAAACACCAGAATTACGTCATTTTTTTCGACTGCATCGTTCATAGATTGGTGGTCGTCAATATCAACTGCACTAAAAATTTTTTTATTAGGGTAGTTTTTTTTAATTTCATCATATGAAACACAGATTGCCGGAGGTATATCAACAATTACATATTTAACCTGACTACTTAATGATAAAAATAGATTTGTAGTTCGGCCATATCCAGCGCCAAATTCTAATATTTTAAGATTTTTTTTCTCGACATCAAAAATTTTAGATATTTTTTCTAGTTCAATGATGGTGTACAAAAAGTGTTGATTAATTTTCTTGCCATTAATATTAATATTGTAACTGTATTTATCAAACATTCTTTTGTTTATTAAATTATAATATTTATCAGTCAGATTTTTTAAACGTAGATACAAAATGGCAGTAGTTAAATTATAACTAACAGAATCATATTTACTAAGATCGGTATGTTTCTGAAAAACATTAAAATTAGGAAGGTTAATATCCTCTTTTAATTCTTCGCAAACATCATTTAAATCATTTTTATCAAAGTAAACATGTCTAGCATAATCACGGATATTTTTATTAATCGACTCACTTGACGATAAATTACTTATACTTTTAAAATGATTTATTTGACAATGATTCCAAAATCTTGAAACCCACTTGTGACTTTCAGATTTCAAAAACTTGTTGGTTGTATCAACTAATTCTTTATCTAAATTTTTTTTATTTAATGTAAGCCAATATTTTTTAAAATCTTTATTTAAAAAATAAGCTTTTTTAAGTGTGCTCCAAAGCGATTTGGATGGACTCTGCAGCTTTATTCCAAATTTTTTTTCAGGTGTGAAGAACATAAAGAGTTTTTATATTTGTAGAAATAATTTTATAATAAATTTTAAATTTAAAAAAAAGCTTTATTTTATGCTTTAATGGTCGGGGCGGCAGGATTTGAACCTGCGACCCTCTGGTCCCAAACCAGATGCGCTACCAGGCTGCGCTACGCCCCGATTGCTTGATTATATAGGTTAAATATGACTTTTTGGCAATTGAAACATTCCTGCTATATAAGCTAAGCATACCAAAATAAATTTATTTATATGAAAAAAATAGGAATTCTTACAAGTGGCGGTGATTGTGGTGGCTTAAATGCTGCAATTAGATCTATATTTTTTAGGGCTAAAAATAAATACGATATGACTGTATTTGGTATAAAAAATGGCACAACAGGATTTTTACATCGGCCTCTTGATTACGTTGAATTAACGAGAGAAACCTTTTCTGGTTATTTATTGAAACAAGGTGGAACATTTCTTGGAACCACAAATAAAGCAAGTACGATAACTTCTGTCGATAAGAATGGTAAAACTGTAGACCAATTTCAAATGATAGCAGAAGGATACCGTCAGCTTAAATTGGACGGTTTAATTATTATTGGTGGTGATGGTAGCATGCAGATTTTACAAAATTTAGCAAAAAAAACAAATTTGAACATTGTAGCAATACCAAAAACAATTGATAATGATGTAGGTGCTACAGATAGTTCAATTGGATTTGATACAGCTGTTATGGTAGCAACACAAGCATTGGACAATTTACACTCTACTGCTGTTAGCCATAGTCGTTCAATGATTCTGGAAGTTATGGGAAGAGACGCAGGTCATATTGCCTTAAGTTCAGGTATAGCTGGTGGTGCTGATATAATCCTGTTACCTGAAATAAAATATTCATTTAAAGGAATTATTAATAAATTAAATGAAATGAAAAAAATTAATTTAAAACATTCATTAGTTGTTGTTGCAGAGGCAGTAAAGAAAGAAAATGGTGAAAAAGTAATTCATGAGTATAAAGATGGGCAAAAACGATTAGGTGGTATTGGTGATTATATAGCAAATGGAATTATGTCAAAAACTGATATTGAGTGCAGGGTCACTGCACTTGGTCACGTTCAAAGAGGTGCGCCTCCCACACATAACGATAGGATTTTAGCCAGCGCATTTGGTGTGTACGCAGTAGATTTATTACAGCAAAAAAAATTTGATAGAATGGTCGCCTGGAAAGATAGAAAAGTTGTTGATGTACCGATCACAAATGCTATTTCTACTTATAAAAATGTTGAAAGAAATGATGCCTTAGTTGAGACAGCACTGTCTTTAGGAGTATATATAGGAGACATTAATTAAAAGATGATTGACGTACTTACAAAGCCATTTAAAGAATTTTTTAAACTAGAGTCTGCTTCAGGCTTAATTTTACTGTTCGCTGCTACTATCGCTTTAATATTAAGCAATAGTAATTTTGAAGATCTTTATTTTAGCACTTTGCAAAAATATATAAGTTTAGGAGTAGGAAATTTTGCTTTAAAATTAAGTGTCATTCATTGGATTAATGATGTGTTAATGACTGTTTTCTTTTTCTTAGTGTCTTTAGAAATTAAAAGAGAAATAGTTCAGGGAGAACTGTCAAATCCTAAACAAGCTTTATTACCTATAATTGGTGCTGTTGGAGGCATGGTAGTTCCTGCAGCAATTTATATAATAATTAATATTAATTCACCAGAAACTTTAAATGGTTGGGCAATTCCATCTGCTACCGATATTGCATTCTCATTAGGAGTATTGTCTCTATTAGGAAAAAGAGTTCCTATTTCTTTGAAAATTTTTTTAACTGCTCTCGCTATTATTGATGATTTAGGGGCAATAGTCATTATAGCTTTTTTTTACTCTGGAAATGTTGAGATTTATTATTTGTTACTTATGTTGGCTGCAGTTTTGGTTCTAGTTGCGTTAAACAAATTTAACGTACGCACTTTTATTCCGTACTTATTAGTTGGTATTTTATTATGGGAATTTACTCATCAATCTGGAATTCACGCCACTATAGCCGGCGTGCTGCTCGCGCTTTTAATACCACATGATAAAAAAGATAAAAATAAATCATTACTATTAAAATTAGAACATTCTATTGCTCCATACGTTGCTTTTGGGATAATGCCTCTTTTTGCATTTGCTAACGCAGGAGTTTCATTAGAAGGAATTAGTTTTAAATCATTACTCAGTCCAGTTCCCCTTGGAATCTTGTGTGGTTTATTTTTTGGAAAGCAAATTGGTGTATTTCTATTTGCGTATATATCAGTAAAATTGAATTTAGCACAAAAACCAAATAATTCAAATTGGATGGCGGTGTATGCAGTTTCTGTTCTAACTGGGATAGGTTTTACAATGAGTTTATTTGTAGGAAATTTAGCATTTATAAACTCACCCATGTATTTAGATGGAGTAAAAATTGGTGTGTTAAGCGGATCTCTTCTTTCGACATTACTAGGATATTTTCTACTATTGTTTTCTACAAAAAATGATTAGTCCTGAAATAATAAAAATTGCATCGGATACTAGCAATTGTGGAATTAAAAAAAATTCAGAATATATTGCAACATGTAAAAATAAAATTTGTGGTGACAAAATTACTATAGAGATTGAGATATTTAATAATAAAATTCAAAAAATGTCCTACGAAACAGAATCATGCATATTTTGCCAGGCTTCTGCTAGCTTGCTTTCAAAAATAATAAAAAGATCAAACATTGGAAGCTTGAGAAATGATGTATATGAAATTACCAAGTCATATAATAAAAAAAAAATTCTTCTTAAGAAAAAATACAAGCCGTTTAGAAAATTATTTCAACAAAAATATAAAGAAAGATTTAATTGTATACTTTTACCTTTTAATACTTTATTGAAAGTAGTTAATAAAGATGTATGAAGAAAATAATAACTTTAATCATAATTATGTTTAGTTTTTTTTCAAAAGGAAATGCTCAATACGATCAATTGGCTACTAATTTTGTATTTAAAAGTATTGATGGAAATATTATTAATATAAATGAATATAAAGGTAAGGTTTTAATTATCGTAAACGTTGCAAGTAGATGCGGATTCACAAATCAGTATGAAGATCTTCAAAAATTATGGACTACATACAAAAATAAAGGTTTAGTTGTGATAGGAGTTCCGTCAGATAATTTTAGACAAGAACCGGGTTCAAATAAAGAAATTAAAGATTTTTGTGAAACAACCTTTGGAATCGATTTTCCCATCACGGAAAAAGTTAATGTAGTTGGAGATAACGCACACTCTTTTTTTCTTTGGGCTAAAAAGAATTACGGATCAGGTGCTATACCTAAATGGAATTTTCACAAAATTATAATCGGTCGAAATGGTGAGGTAGCAAATACATTCGCGTCAATAACTAATCCTACTTCTAATAAATTCATTTCCACAATTGAAAAAGAACTTAAAAATTAAAACTCATACCGTCAAATGCTGGTATAATATTTGAAGGCAACTTACTTTTAAGCTTTTTATAATCAAGCTCCGTGTGTAAATTAGTAAATATAGTTTTTTTTGGATTTAATTCTTTAGACAATAATATTGCTGCATCTAAATTGAAATGAGCTGGATGAAATTTAGTACGTAAACAATCAACAATTAAATAATCTAAATTGTGTAAAAGGTGCTTATATTTATTTGGTATGCTACTGCAATCACTTAAATATGCAGTCTTATTAATTATATAAGCAGTAGCTTTTATTAAACCATGTTGAACTTCAAATGAATTAATTTTAATTTTAGTATTATTTTTTTTAATAAAAAAACTATTTTTTATAATGTGATCTTTGGCTATAGGTTTGTATCCATGCTTAGGTTTAAAGCAAAAGTCATACTTAACTTTTAATTTTTTTATCGTTTTTTGACTTCCATAAATATCAATTTTTTTTTTATTTTTCCAAAAAAAAGGTCGTAATTCAAATATCCCAGATGTTTGATCGGCGTGTTCATGCGTATATATGACAGCGTCAACATTTGTTATCTTATTTTGGATAAACTGGGATTTTAAATCTGGTGAAGTATCAATTAATGTTGATATATTTTTATATTGAAAGTGGGCGCAACATCTTGTTCTGATATTTTTTTTATTATTTTTGTCACAATTACCCCAATAATTGGTTATCCAGGGAGAACCTAGAGAACTTCCACAACCAAGAATAGTGAACTTATTCTTCAATTTAATTGTCCGAATAAGTTAAAAAAATTTGTTGTAGTTTTCTCTGCAAAAATTGATGGATCAATTTTTTTTAACTTAGATAAAAAGTTAACTGTATGAATAATATGTGATGGTTCATTTGGTTTTCCCCTTAATGGTTCTGGTGACAAATAAGGAGAATCTGTTTCAACTAATATTCTGTCGTTAGGCAAAGAAAGAAAAGTATCAGCTAATTCTTTTGATTTTTTAAAGGTAACTACACCACTTGCGGAAATATAGCAGCCTATATCGATCAACTTATGTGCAAAAGCTTTAGTGCCAGTAAAACAATGAATCAAAACTTTAAAATCTCTGTTGTTCTTTTCTGATTTTAAAATTTCGTACGTGTCAGTTTCTGCTGATCTGGTGTGAACAATTAATGGTACATTCAAGATTTGAGCGGCTTTAATATGTTCGACAAAGATTTTTTTTTGAATTACCGAATTTGAATGCTCATAATAAAAATCTAATCCAGTTTCGCCTATGCCAATAATTTTTTTACTTAACTGCAATTTTTTAATAATTTGTTCTGTAGAAAGTGATTGATAATTTTTAGTCTCGTGAGGGTGAATTCCATATGTTCCATAAACATTTTTATAATTTTTTACAATTTGCAGGATACGATCATAGCTTTCATTTGTAGTTGATATACTGAGAAAATATTTAACATTGTTTTTAATTGCTCGATCAATAACTTCTTTAAGACTAGAAATCATAGGTTCGTATTCTAAATGGCAATGTGAATCAATTATCATCTTCTATTTTTTTAAAAAGGATTGATGTTTTTTGAAATCCCAAATCATGATTGAAAATATCATTACTACTAATAGCTGATATTAATCTTTCGTTTTTTTTTAAATTCATTATATCTAAAATTTTATTACTACTTATTGGAATAATTGGATTTAGTAAAATACTAATATTTTTAATTTGGGAAACGATAGTAAAAAGAATTGTATTCATTCTATCAATGTTAGTTTTTTTAAGGGCCCAGGGTTGTAAATCATTAAAATACTTATTAGCATCAAAAGAAAAATCTACAACTTTTTTAATATAATTATTTAATTCTTGGTTATCCATGTGAGAAATTAACTCAGGTATTTTATTAATCAAATTATCTAAAAGGATAACGTCTTCTTTTTGTAAATCTTTAGGCTTGGGAAGCTTACTGTCACAATTTTTTTCTATAAAACTAAAAACTCTTTGACATAAATTACCAAAATTATTTGCAAGATCGTTATTAATACATTTTTTTAGATTCTCCATAGAAACATTACCATCATTACCTAGGGAAACTTCTTTTGTTAAATAGTATCTAAGCTGATCAATTCCATATTTATTAATTATTTCAATAGGGTCTAAAATGTTACCTAATGATTTAGACATTTTTTTTTCGTCTGAAAGAATCCAGCCGTGGCCAAATATTTTTAATGGTAGTGGCAATTTAGCTGCCATTAAAAAAGCTGGCCAATAAACAGCGTGGAACCTTAAAATATCTTTTCCTATAACGTGAATGTCTGCAGGCCAAAAATTTTTGTATAGCGGGTCATCGATGTTTGGAAAATTTAACGCACTGATATAATTAGTAAGTGCATCTAACCATACATATACAATGTGTTTTTCATTGTTTGGCACCGGTATCCCCCACTTAAAAGAAGTTCTACTTACTGAAAGATCGTTTAATCCACCTTTAACAAATTGGACTATTTCATTATTTCTAGATTTAGGTGATATAAAAGTTGGATACTTCTCGTAATAAGCTAAAAGTTTATTTTGCCACGCAGATAGTTTAAAAAAATAAGACTCTTCTTCAAACCAATCAACTACAGAACCTGATAATTTTGATATTTTCTTTCCATTATCTTCAATTATTTCATCTTTTGTATAATAAGCTTCATCAGAAACTGAGTACCATCCTGCATATGTAGACAAATAAATATCACCAGATTCCAATAATTTATTCCATATGGCTTGTACAGACCGATGATGCCTCTCTTCTGTAGTTCTTATAAAATCATCGATTGAAAGATTCAAGGTTTTGGCCAAATCTTTAAATTTATTTGAAACTTCGTCACAAAAATTTTTGACATCGCTACTGTTCTTCTCGGCCGCTCTTTGTATCTTTAAACCATGTTCATCTGTACCAGTTAGAAAATGTACATTTTTACCTTCAAGTCTTTTAAATCTAGCAAAAACGTCAGCAACAATACTAGAGTACGCATGCCCCATATGAGGGCTACCAGATGGGTAGTAAATTGGTGTTGTGATATAAAAATGTTCTTTAGACATCGCTTAATTTAATTCTTATTAGATTTATAACCGAGTTTATATTTAAATTAAATTGAACAAAATCATGAATGATTCTAACTATACTTGATTTTGTATTTAATAAAAAATCTATATCATTTTCATTGTTTTTAATTTTATTAAAAAAAAAATAGTCAATTAAAAAATACGCCATACTTATTAGAGACTTGTTTTTATCTTTTTTGTAACCATTAATTAATATATTTAATTTAATAAATATATTATCACTCTCACTTATTTTATATTTCAAATATATTTCATTAAATTTAAGAAATTGCCCTGGACTCAAGTCGTTCTTAAAATTGATTAAATTATCAATTTCTTTGTCTTTGATAAAATAATCTATAATTTCATTTTTTTGCTTTGAATTTAAAAAAATATTTTTTTTTAAACATCGTGAAGAGATAGTTTCAATAAGGTCAGCTTGTTGATTGTTAATTAAAATAAAAAAATTATTAGTAGAAGGTTCCTCAAGTGTTTTTAATAGAGCGTTTACTGAATTGAGATTCAAAAATTCTATTTCATCAATAATAATAAATCTAGGATTGTTAGTCAAAGATGATCTAAAAAGTATAGATTTTAAAGATCGAATATCTTCAATTTTTATATTTTTATTTTCTTCGGCTTGTATAAAAATGACATCAGGTGTTGTTTTATTTAAAAGCAAATTATAAAAAACTGAATTAATGTTTATAATCTTATCCTTCAGATTATATTTAGTTGCTTCGCTTTTTGAATAAACATAATTAATAAAATGCATTATTAATGTAAACTTTCCTATCCCTTTTTTCCCATTTAAAAGTAAGACTTTAGGAAATTTGTTGGCTTCGTATAAATTAATCATTTCAATAAAATAAGAATCTAAACCAACAAGTCTAGTTGAGTATGATTGATTTAAACTGCTAGATATAGTCATTTTTAAGTTATTTTATTTTATTTAAAACTATATTAAGTATTTTCTTTTCTAATTCAGCAGTATTTTTTGAAGAGTCAAATACAAGATAATTTTTTTTTTTGTTTGCTAATGATAAATAGGCATTTTGAGCTTTTTTGTAAAATTTTGTTTTTAATCTATCAAACTTATTGTTGTTTTTTCTTTTTTTAATCCTTGAATAAATAGTATTAAAATTTGCTTTTAAAACTATGGTTAAATTAGGTTTAAAACCATCTAAAATGTATTTTTGGTTTATTTGATTAATCTTTTTATCTATTTTATTACCTATTACTTGGTAGGCAAAAGTTGAATCAGTAAAACGATCAGAAATTACAATTTTTTTTTGTTTTTTTGCAACAAGCAATGTTTTTTTTACATGTTCATTTCTTGCTGCGTTCATTAAATAAAAATCAGTAAGTTTATCAAATTTCTTGGACTTTTTTGAAAAAATTAAATTTCTTATTTGCTCAGCTGTTGTTGATCCACCTGGTTCTCTGGTTTTTATAACATCAATTTTTTTTTTTTTTAAATTACTAAAAAGTTTATTTATTTGATAGCTTTTTCCAGTACCTTCAATACCTTCAAAGACAATAAAAAAGAATTTTTTTTTAAGCATCTCCCCAAATCATATAATTAAATGAAGTGAGGAGACTTAATAAAAAATTAACTTTTTTAACTTTTTCAACAGCGTAAACTGGTATACTTTTCATTAAATCTTCTTTGATGTAAATTTTGAGAGATGCAATCTCTTGGTCTTTTGCAATGGGTGTTTTGACAGGTCCTGTGTATTCAATAAAAGTATTAAAATTTCTAAGAAATTTTTTATCTATAGTGATATAGACATCTTCTTTTGTGTATCCAGAAATTGTTTGGGTTTTACCAAGCCATGTTTTAACTTCAAATTTTGTATCATTTTTTTTTGATATTTCAAAAGTTTCAGTATTGGAAAAACCCCATGATAATAATTTTCTTGACTGATTGGCTCTTGATGCATTTGTTTTAAAACCGCTGCCAACGGCGATCAGTCTTCGTGTTTTTCTTTTTATTGAACTAGCAAGAGAATATGCTTCAACTGCTAAGTGGCCAGTCTTAATGCCGTCTGCACCTATATTTTTATAAAGCAGTGTGTTTCTATTACCTTGAGTAATTGGATTGCCGCCAGTTCGTTCCCACGTAAATTCTGTTTCCTTGAAATATTCATAATAATTAGGATAATTTTTTATTAAATATTTAGACATCAAAGCAATATCTCTTACAGTAGAATAATTATCAGGATTATTAATTCCCGATGTATTAGCAAAATTGGTTGCAGTCATGCCAATTTCTTGGGCTTTCTCGTTCATCATAGCAACAAAGTTTTCTTCTGTGCCAGCGATACCTTCTGCTAAAGCAACACAAGCATCATTGCCAGAAGCTACAATTATTCCTCTGAGTAAATTCTCAATGGATATTTCATCGTTAACCATGATAAACATTGATGAATATCCAGCCTGAGACATTCTCCATGCTTTTTCAGATATTGTTACCTTGTCATCTAATGATATAGTTTTTTTATCTAACAAATCAAACACAATAATTGAGGTCATTATTTTAGTCATTGAAGCTGGATGAATACTATGGTCTGCTTCTAATTCGTAAAGAACCTTCCCTGATTGGTAGTCAATAAGAATTGCAGTTCTAGCTTCGATATTTAAATTAGCGCTAACAACATTGGTTGAAAGTAAAAAAAAAATTGTTACAATTTTAAAATAATCAGTCATTATTAATAATATCTAGGTCTTCAAAATTTGAATCAGTTAATACAATGTAGTCATTTCTTAATTTATTAATAGTATAATATGGACCCATGAAAAGCTCATATTTTTTTTCATTAGTTTTCTTAATATATATCAATTTATAATTAGAATCTTTCAAAATAGATGAAAGTTTTTTTTTTAAAAATTCAGCAGAACTAATATTATAAAAATCGGCGACTAAAATTGAATAGCTTTTCTCTTTTTTTTTTTTTGACACTTTTTTTTG
>Ga0209711_10001639_pt1 | contig 21439 bp, 23 predicted proteins | sample ArcticOcean_MG_C_7_FD_187441 | JGI IMG/M metagenome (GOLD analysis project Ga0209711, IMG submission 187441) | Marine microbial communities from western Arctic Ocean - ArcticOcean_MG_CB11_88 (SPAdes) (version 2) | ecosystem: Environmental > Aquatic > Marine > Oceanic | place: Arctic Ocean...
TGTTGGTACTATTCCTGAATTGGAAAATTCTATATTTGATGGAGAATTTATTGATAACAAAATGTATTTATTTGATTCAATTGTTTTTAAAAATAAAGATATTCGTGAATTACCTTTAGATCATAGACTTGCTATTTTTTCTAAATTTCCAACTGAAATTAAATGTAATATTAAAATTGTATTTAAAACTTTTTATTTTGCACAAGAAGGTTATATTGTGAAGATTGAAAATGGATTGAAAACTGAAGTTTTTGACGATTCTAATATATATTCAATATCGGAACATATATGGAAAAATAAATCATCTTTTCCTTACAAATTGGATGGTTTAATTTATACACCTATTTTAGCAAACTATTATAATTCAAATATTTTTAAATGGAAAGACAGCAATACAATTGATTTTTTTGTAATAAAAATTGAAGAAACAACTTGGCAACTTCAAATTGCAGGTTTAGATTTAAATAATAATTATGTACATATTCCATTTAATGGTTTGAATAATGATGGTATGTTTTCATTGCGAAAAGGACGAAATATTGAAACAATTGAAAATTTAATTTGGAAATCGGATTCCCCATTAAGAACAGGAATTATTAATGTATCAAAAACAATTTCAAAAAATTTTAAAACACACACTGTCGTTGAATTTAAATTTTATGGAGGAAAATTTATACCAATTCGTTCGCGTTTTGATAAAAAATATGCAAATAATATTAGAGCTATAAACGATGTTTGGGAATCAATTATAAATTCTTTAACAATAAGTGTTATTAAAAATGGTGTTTACAAATCATGCACTCGTCAATTTCATAATTCTATCAAACAATATGTAATAAGCAAATATTCATCACAGCGAAAAGTTTTAGATATAGGATCAGGCGCTGGTGGTGATATTATGAAATATAGTAATGCACAAGTACGTAGTTTGATTGGAATTGATATTGTTGATGTTGAATATCAGCACCCAGCTCATATGACGTTTTATAAAGTTGAGAAAGAGTTATATTCTATAAAAAATGTAATAGAAAAATCAAAAGTTGGAAAATTTGATACAATTAATTGTCATTTCGCTTTACATTATTTTTTTAAAAATAACGAAACATTACAAAACTTAATACAAAATTTAGATGAAAATTTAAAAAGTACAGGTATTTTTATTGCAACATGTATGGATGGAGATAAAATTAATACATTATTAAATTCATATAAAATAACGAAAGGAAAAACACTTAATGCAAAATATAAATCAAATACAATTTATAAAATTAAAAAAAATTATAAAGATGTGGATTCAATTAATGAATTATCTATTGTTAATCAAAAAATTGAAGTCAAGTTATCAGGTACAAAATATTTTAAAGATCAAATCAGTACAGAGTATCTAGTAAATATTAAAAGTTTCATTGAACTTATGAAATTGAAAAAATATAAACATGTTCAAACTACTTCATTTTCAGAATTATGTAAAAAGTTTCCATATGAATGTCAATCGATGAACAACGTTGAAAAAGAATTTAGTTTTCTGAATTCTTATATTATTTTTTCTAAAGAATAAAATTTGTAATTTCATTAATATCTACAAAGCTTGATTTAATTTTAACAAGTATATCTGTATATTTTAATTGTTGATTATTTAAATGTTCAATAGCTGAATTATCTGACAATCCTAAATTATATAATTGTTCTACTACATTGTTTAATGTTTTAATTTTTTCATTATTTGTATTAATAAATGTTTTAACATTATTACATACATTAAATACGAAATCAATGTCATCTATTTGTTCTGGTTCTTGTACAACTGCTTCTTCAACAACATCTGATTGAAGAGTTTCTTCTTCAACAACATCTGATTGAACAGTTGCTTCTTCAACAACATCTGATTGAACAGTTTCTTCTTCAACAACATCTGATTGAACAGTTGCTTCTTCAACAACATCTGATTGAACTTGTGTTTCTGCTGCAATTTCTGCAGGATGAACCGCCGGTGAAGACATCACAGTATGATTCATAGAAGGAGGCATCGGAAGTGGCATAATATCGTTCATTTATAATACAATAATATTTTATAAAGTTTTTATATACGAATAAAATAAGTAATGCATGATGAATATAAATACATGCTATTAAAATACTGTGCATCAAATATAGAACTTAATGCAGAATTACTTAATTGTAAAGAAGATATTTTTAAAATCCAAGAAGTATATTCGAATGAATCTGAATTTAATATTACGTTTTGTCCAATCATATTTTTTGCAACTTATATAGAAGATATTTTAAAATTAGATAATATAGTAATTGAATATGATAAATATAACAAAATTCCAGTTCAAATTAAATTGAATGACTTAATATTATTTACACATTTCAAAATGAATAATTTACATGCTACAATTTTATATATCAGATATTTCAACTTATTTAAATCAAAAACAATGAACACACAAGCATATTATGCACAATATTACGATATTATAGATACTACATATAATAACAATTCTAATTTATGTATTAATCAATTAGCTGGATTATTTTATGTGGAGTATGGATATTGGAATAAAATAAATATAAAATACATTAATCATTTACAATACATATGTTCGTATCCAGAATTAATTAATGTGAGTGAAAATGAAGTATTACAACAATTTTTTAAATTTGAAAATACAAATAAATTATTGTTTGACCCTTATATTTATATTGCAAGTAATATTGATCAATTATTATATTTATTTGATAGTGAAGCAATAATACCAAATTGTAATAATGAATTAAGAATTTTTAAGCAATATATAAGAGATGGATTTAATAAAAAGTTAAAAATAAATACATTTAATCATTATACATATCTTGCTGACAATTATAATGAAATTAAAAATATATTAACTGAAGGGAATATTTTATATTGGGATATAAATAAATTATCAAAACGAAATATTGCGATACATTTTATAAAAAACTATAATACATGTAAAATAAATACATTTAATGCAGCACAGTTTGTAGAAGACCATGTAAGTGATGAAACTTTAAATTTTGATAAAAAATTATCAATTGAAACAGCACCTATTTATTTTGTTAAAAATTATGTTAAATCAAAACAACTTCGATATCATATGTCAGCTAGATATAAAATTGGTTTATTTTTCAGTCAAAGAATTAAAGATTCTCTAAGAACATTACCTTTATCATTGTCAAAATGTTTCTATGTTATTCCTATATAATGTTTATTTTCTGATATTCATCATACTTTTTTTTATTTGCATCTGATGTATTATCGGTTGTTACTGCATTTAAATTCATTGATTGATATTCAAGTGAATTCTGTCCTTTAGTTCCAGATGATTTTCCATATTCTAGTGGCTCTGGAAGTTTTTTGATTTTTTTTAAATAAGCTAAATGTTGTTTGATACCACATACTATTTGTTTAATTAAATCAGTAACTACTAAATTATTTAAATTATTTAAATCTTGTTGAATATTATTTCCTAAAGTTAATTGTGGATAATTAATATAGAAATATTGCATTGCCATTAATATATCAGTGCAATTCTGATTAGATATTACATATCCAGTATATTTCTTTGCTTCGGTTTTTAAAGTATTTTGTATATTGTTTATATTTTTAGATGAAAAAAACAATGTATTTATTTCGTTTTGTTCAATATTTAATAATAAAAGGCTTTTTTGTAAAAATTCTTCCATATGTATTATAATATAAATTATAATTTATTATCTGTATTATCCTCTTCTTCAAATTCATCAGAATGTTTTTTTAATCTTGCTCCTTTCCAACCATATGATTTCATTTCTGCTTTGAAATACTTTTCTAGATATGGTTTTAATACCTTCCTACCCGGAGATTTATCAGAATACATTTCTCTAAACCATATACGAAATTCGTCCATAACATGAGTTAATTGTAAGGTGTCTTTTTTATTATTTGTTATTTCAATATTTTCTTCGATAAATTCTAAACATACATCTGAACTTTTTTGATATTTTTTTGTATATTCCTGAACAATATCTGGTTCGTATACATCATTTTTTGAATATTCTTCATATAATTCTAAAAGCATACTCATAAATGTTGATTTCCAAGAAGGCATTTTCTCATCAATATTTTCCTTTTTGAATTCACCAGGATTAACAGGATTATCAACAAATTTTGAAGGAAAATCAACAACTCTTAATCTTCTCCATGTTCCGCCATCAGATGATGGGATGGAAGGTAATTGATTACATGTTAGAATTATTTTGAATTGAGGCTTAAATTCAACTGGATCTGCATATAAAGCTCGTGCTTGTATAACATCACCGCCTGATAATTCCTTCATATATCCTACATGTATTTGATCATTATGTTCAGGTTCTTGTAAACTAATAAACCGTTTTCCTTTTGTTTTAGCAATTTCTGGTGATGCCGAACTGCTTCCTGCCCTTTTTTGAGTTAAAACTGTAATTGGTAGCTTACCACAATAATCACCAAATGCTTTTTCAAACAATTCAACTAATTTAGACTTACCATTTCCTCCACTTCCAGTCCAAATGTGAAATTTTTGTTGATCGACTTTACCATGTAAAATCGAAGATAATAGTAGTAAAACGTATTTCCGTACAGAACTGTCAGGTAAAACTTTTTTTATAAAATCATTAATTTCTATTGCATATTCTGAACTTGTATCAAAATTAATGTAATCTATATTAGTTGAAAATGATATGTAGTCATCTGGTAAACCGTCTCTAAATATGTATCGATCAAGATCAAAAACACCATTTTCAAAGCCTATTAAATTTGTATATGAATCTAATTTATTTAAAAAGCTTTTGTTATAAAATAATTCTTCACACTCTGTCATTATTTTATCTTTAAATTGAGTCATTTTAACATTTTTTAACATTTCTTCACATTTTTTAAATCTAGCTTCATTTAATTTTTTTTCTTCTTCTGTTGTAGAATTTAATAAAGCTTTTTTATAATATTGAGACAACTTTTTATATTCTAAAGCAATATCTGTTGATATTTTCTTTTTTAAATTTAAACCTTTTTCCATTACCTGCCATCTATGATTTTTAAATTCATACCATGTTTTGTGTTTGATTGAAGCATTTACAAATTGGTATTTATACATACCATACATTACACACGCTACATCATAGTTTGTTCCAGATAAACTTTCGTTTAAAAGTGTAGATATTTCATTATGTTTCAGTTCTTTATATTTATCTGGATTATCTATTTTTGCCCATCTATATAAACTGGCAATAGTTAAACCTTCGTCTTTAAAGTTTGACCATAACTTTTCACAACATCCGTCTTCGAACTTTGGAGATACTTTGCTAAATTCTATCCATGTAGATAATAATGATTTATCTATATTATGAAGACAAAATCCTAATTCTAACCAATCATTATAATCATCTGCTCTATTACTGTTTAATAAATTTACTAATTCTACAGCATTTTGTGCATTTTGTGATAATATATTAGTAAATTGTACATTTGTTGATTTTTTATAATTTTTATATGTTATTTCTTTCTTTAATATAGATATATTTTCACAATTTCTAATACTTAACAATCTAGGTAATGTAACTAAAGATGGATGTTCCTGTTCTACAACTTTATAATTATATATATGAGTAAGTTTATATGCTTCTTGATTATGTTTGCATGATCCATACATTAACCATGGATTCTTAGAAATAATTGCTTTATCAATTAAATCTTCGATGCTATTTTTAAATTCAATATTACTTAAAACTTGAGTTTCTGACAATAAAGATATTATATTTTCCCGTATTTCGTATTGCACTTCGGGAGTAGTTACAATAGATGGAAATATAATGTGAATACCATCTTTTATATTTCCTTGAAATCTAACCGGACTAGATTTTTCAAATATATATGCATTAACATCTGCCGGATTAATATCAATATATTTGAAAATTTGTTCAAAATATATTTTTACTAAACTACGTATATCATTTTCATTATATTGTCTAACTAAATCTATACATTCTGGAAATCTAAAATCAATATCCACTAATAATGGACAAATATGTTCATGCATTTCAGTTATTGCTAATACTTCTTTCTTTTTCAAACTTTTGTTATATAATTTATAAAAAACATCTAATCTCTCTGGTGGGATAAAATATTTTCCTATCATTGGTATAAGTCCTGTATGTGTAAATTGTTCATTTTGTACAGCTCTATGTGATTGTAAGAAATCATATAATGACATTTATTTCAATAAGTTATATAATCTTTTATTTCTTAAGTTATTACAAGAATGATGTATTCATATAGTTTATTTTTATGTATAATTATTATTGGTGGTTACTTTGTATATATTCGTCCTAAAATTAATGTATTTAATACATTTCAAAACGATCCTAATTTTACAAACTATATGTTAATTATTGAAAGTAATAAAGAATTTGATATAACTAACTATGATAAAGCTATGAAACATATAAAATTATTTTTAATGTATTATTCGCAATCATTTGACGATGAACAAATGTTTTATAAAATGAAAACTCAACATGATTATATAATTAAATATTTAAATAGAATGATGTTTTCTATGCCAAACAGTATGCGACGTTATACATACATGAAAAACTCAATTGAAAATTTAAATTTAATATTTAAAACATATTTAAAAGAAGTTTCTGATAAATTTGAATTACATTCATCATGAGTTAAAGATATATTTTATTATTTATTTAAATTGAATGGGTGTTCCAAGTTTATTCAGGTCGATTATAAAGAAATATCCAGCTTGTTATTATGCAGTAAACGAAGATACAGTAGAACATCTGTATCTGGATTTTAATTGTTTAATTCATCATTGCGCTCATATTATATCTTTATCACGCGATCAATCACAGAGAGATATAGAAGAACAACTTATTGTTTCTGTAATATCTTATACTTCACATATTATTTGTGAAGTTGTAAAGCCTACAAAATTAGTTTATATTGCAATAGATGGTCCTGTTCCAATGGGTAAAATTGTACAGCAACGAAAAAGAAGATATAAAAAAATTCAAGATGACTGTTTTATTAAAAAACTAAATGAAAAACATAATATAGAAGATACATCTTGTTTCAATAGTAATAAAATAACACCAGGTACAGTTTTTATGTCTAAATTATGTAATAGAATTAAAAATTTAATTGGTTTAGGTGTATTTAGTTCTCATATTGTTACAAATAATAAAAAATATAATGTGTTTTTTAGTGATGCAAATACACCAGGTGAAGGAGAACATAAAATTATTAATTTTATTAACAACAATACAAAAACACCTAATACTGTTATATACGGATTAGATGCAGATTTAATTATACTTAGTATGGGATGTAAAAACCCAAACATAAAGTTAATACGAGAACCCCAAAATACTTCAAACGAAATATCAGATTTTACATCAAGTTATCAGTTTGTATATATAGATATACAAATATATACAAAATCATTTATTACAGAGTATAAGCTTCAATCATATAACCGAACATATATTTTAAACGATATTGTATTTTTATCATTTATTGGAGGTAATGATTTTGTCGAGCCATTTATTAATACAAAAATAAGAGATAAAAATAATTTTGTAAAATTAATTAATATTTATACATCTATATTGTTTACGAAACAAAATCATCTTATTGTTGATTTAGAAGTTAATTATGATTTCTTTTTAAACATTATACAGGAGATTTCATTATCAGAAGATAATTTTGTAAAAAGAAAAAATAATTATTACAGTGACAAAAGTCAAATAAATGAATTATCATTGAACGAAGAACTTGAAAACTATTATCATTCATTATATATTTCAGAAAAAAATCCATTTTATGAATACTATCAAGGTCAAATGAATTCTATTAATTATAAACTTCCTCATTCATCATGGAAACAGCAATTTTACAATCATTTTTCACCTAATATAAATATAACTGATATGTGTCAAGAATATTTGAAATCATTAATATGGACATATAATTATTACATTAAATCTGGTATCCCTTCTTGGAATTTTTATTATGCATTTCGAGTAGCACCTCTTGCTACTGATTTATATTCATTTATAAAAGACAATCAAAATTGTTTTTCAAATATATCATTTTGTAATCATAATGATAATGAAATAACACCTCTTCAACAGTTATTAATTGTAACTCCAATACAACATGCTGGTATTCTACCTTGGTCATTTCAACAGATTTATAAAAATACTGATTGGGAACCAGTAAAATTTAAACTAGACATCCTCAAAGGAGGTAAAAATATTTATTCTGATCCAATTTTACCAGAAATTAATTTAAATCATATTGATAAATTTTTGTCAAATGTTCCTGTTACCGAAATAGAAAAAACAAGGAATGTAATAAGAAAAAATGTTTTTTGTATGAAATTTTAATAATAAATAATTATATGGATGATTCATTGACTAACATAATACAAAAAATACATTCAACTCAACTGTACTGCAAGTTAGAACAACGACCAATAAAATATATGTTTGGTACAAATAATTATGGTGAAATTATTAATACTTATAATCCTGCCGACGGAGACCCTTGGGATATAATTGTTCCTGGATACAATAGATTAAAAAGAAATACTGAAATTAAAATTAAAAAATTAGAAGGTTTTATTAAAATGCCAAATGGAAATCATAAATTAATTATTGATGTTTTTACAGACGAAATTCGTTTTAATCAAGAAATAATTAATAATGAAATATATACATACAGACGATTATATAATCGTATTTGCAAAAAAAGAGGAAATGTTATTTTATTTTAAATTATTTTGAAATATTTTTGGGCAATCGTTTTCTATACATTCCAATGGACACCCGTATTCAAAATCATCATCTACATAAACACACATATCTTTCAATTTATTCGGTTTACATTTTATATTACTGCAATTTTTTATAGAATCTGATTTTCGTCCAGATAACATATATTTTACATTTTCTTCTTCAATATCGTCTTCTTCATCATTTTCTTCTTCAATATCGTCTTCTTCATCATTTTCTTCTTTAACATTTTCTTCTTCTTTTTTGATATTTAATTGATTATCTTCTATTGATTTCATCAACTTATAAAGTATTAAAACAACACTTATTACGAATATAATTAGAACACATGTTTTCTTCAGGTTATTATTGTTTGAAAAATATGTTTTTATTTTTTTTAAATATATATTTTTTTTTGTTAAATAATTATTGTTATTCATTAAAGTACTTTAGTTTTTTATTTTACTTTCAATTCTTGCACACACATCTTTTTTAAATCCATCTGGATTAACTTTTAATGATTTAGCTAATTTTGTAACTCCGCTTTTACTCAAACTCATACAATGAAATACTTTTCCTTTCTGTGTAAATTTCTTTTTATTTCGATTCCACACTGGAAGATTTACAATATTATTTGGTTTTGTATTTATTTTTTTTTCTTTATGTTTTATTCCTCTTCTAGACTTAGGAATTGGCCCATTATATTCTGTATTCCAAGTTATAATTGGTATTGTTTTTCTATATGCATTATATATATCTCTGCTTAAATGTAATGTTTTTTTTATTGACTTCACACCTGAAAAATCCATCATAAGCCACGTTGTTATACCAAATGTTGGGTACCTCCCAGGTTCTTTAGATTTAAAGTTAGCTCTCGGTATGGTTTTTGATTCACTTGGTTCAAAATCAAGATTATGTGTTTTTATATGTTTATCTAACTCACGCATTGTTGCTAGAAAATTTTTAACTCTTTCATTTGGACGTAAACCGCTTGGATAATTATGAAGATTAAACCCTTGTATAGAAAGTCCTGATAATGCATACTTTCTTAAAGCTGGTACTGGAGTAATTGCATATATAATTTTAGCTAGTTCATAACCCAAATAATTGATATTAAAATCGTTATCGTTATCGTCATTACTTAGTATAATTTGATTTTGTGTACTTAACCCTACTTTAACTCCAACAACTGCTGAACGAGGAATACGAATTGCTACATTTTCAAATGTATCTCCGATTTTACATGTAGCTTTTATATTTAGTAAAACATAATTTGTACGTTGTTTGCCTGTTTTTTCGTTTACCCAATTTAATTTATTTCTATTTGTTTTTATATTTTGATTACTATTTTTGTACACAGTTAAATAATTATTATGATGTTTTTTTAAAATTTTGTCTTTGTTTTTTTTAAATGTTTTTGGAGTACAACCTCTAGACGCAGAGCAAACTTCAATCGAATTAATTGTAAATGATTTAACAATTTTGTTAGAAGGTATTTTTATACTATGTGGAGTTAGTTTATTATACACAGTTTTTAAATCTAAGATTTCTTCAGGTTTGCTTGGTGCTTTTCCTTCATACGCGTTAATAGTAAAGTTGGCATATCCAATATATGCTTCCATTATATTTTAATATAATATAAAAGTTTTATTCTTTTTATTATTTATACAATATGAACAACAAATTAACTATTGTTTTATTTGTTTATACAATAGTAAATTCAACCGCACGAATTTTTAACAACAATAATAATATTTTTTGTAATACAAACAATGGATTTTACTACTGTATTTATTCCAAAAGTTGCATTCCAATTACAGATGACTGTATAAATTTAATAATGTCAAATAATTATTTTAGTACATTATTTTCGTAATAAGTAGGTGTATAATTTGGAAGACTTCTTGATCTTTCTCTGTAATGTTTATATTCAATTGTGTGCGGATGTGTATATATACGATTTAATTTTAATATAATTATATTATCAAATCTATTAATTTTATCCATTGTTATATATTATTTAAAGATTACAATTATTTAAGTAATATACAATGACACGGACATCTTATCGTGAGTCTCATTTTCAAATTTGGAAAAATCGTATTGAACAACATGTACAATCACAATTAACTAGTGATATTACTTTAGATGATTTACCAGATGAATGTTATAGAATGTGGTTTGATGAAACTCATTTTACTCCAATAGAGATTGCTCAACGAATTACAAATAGTTTTATTAACATGACTTGAATGGTTTCATAATGTACAGTCCAACTAATCCAACTGTAATACCTTCGCAAAAGATTTGCTTCCTTACTTTTTTAGATTCTTCTTTGATTTGAAGTTGTTCTTCTGTTAAAGAATCATTAAATGGCGTTCCAACTGATCTAGATCGCACTATATAATATAATGATGCAAATGTATATACGGCCATAGCATACGCTAAAACTTTGGATACTTCACATTTCTTCATTATGATATTATAATATTATCTTTCAAGATTTTAAGAATGTAATCCATACCTAAAAGCGTGTATACAACTTTATATATTTAAAAATCATCAAATATTGAACGAAATGCTCTGAAATATCGTGTTCCCATTTTGCGTTGAGCATTTGCGCTGAAATGAATTTGATCACCGTTTCTGTATTGTCCATGTGATGTTTCTAAATCAGCACAGCTCACACATTTAGTGTAAGGATCAGCATCCAAATTAAGATTACGTAATTGAACATTTCGAGACTCCCACCCTTGGTCTGTACCAACATCAGCACCAGTTGTTTCACCAACAATAAATGGTGTTTTTGAACTACAGTATTCAATAACTCTATACTGACTAATTACTTGATTTAAAGAATCTGTGTAATAATTAGAATCAGTTGTCCATCCATCAGATTCACCTTGATGCCAGCAAATTACATCAATCTTTTTGTGTTCATTGTCTAATTGCTCTAAAGCTTGACTTATCTTTTCAACATGAAGATCATAGATATCACCTGGAATAACGCCAGCACCAGCTGCTCTATCCGCATTGGTTTGATACCACTTATGATCTTCAGGAAACTTTGCCCAACGAGCAATTGCTTGACCACTGACTCCTAAATTAATGATACCTGGACGAATATCAGGATAAGCTTCAACAAGCCGCTTTGCAAAATGAAATGCTAAAGATTGATCTCCAGAAGGTTTATGCCAAAATGAACCAGTTGATTCAGTATTTAGATCAGCATTTTCCCATTCTTGAGAAGAAGAGTTAAATCCAAAAATCCTTTCGTGTGGTTGATCGAATTGATTATCAGAATCATACAAAGATTTATAACCTTGACTATTACTTTGACCTGTTAAGGCAATTATAAAATTTGGTTTTAATATATTTCCATTTGCAATATATGGTATTCTTGTTTGAGTTAGTTTATTTAATTCTGAGTCAAATATAATTGGGTCACCATTTATCACACCAGTAAGATCAATTTGTGTATTTGATATTTTTTTCCCAAAAGTAATTTCATTATTTACTGAAAAAACTTTTAAATTTGCGATTGTATAATCCTTTGAATTTTGCATAAATGTCCAATCTTTATTACAATTTTCAATATTTGATCCAATACCTACATCAGAAACCTCATAGTTATGAGCATTATAAGCCCAAATAACATTTGTTCCTGAATGGACTTGCATACATCCATAATTTCCTTCATATTCTAATTCTTGTAAATTATCAATTGTATCATACTTATTTTCACCAGGTGCATAATTATATGGTGTAAACTCTATAAACCCATTTGATAGATCGTCTGCTATATATCCATTACTTGATTTTATTGAAAGATTATTTATAGGTTTTTGAATTATTTTTTTTGGTATATAATAATCATTTATATCAGTACTAAACGCATCAAATTCAGTAGTGATCCATTGGTTACCATATTTTCTACTTTGAAGTTCAATATAATATAGAACTCTAGAAAAACCATTAACAGGTGAAATATATATATTATCTTTCTTTAATAAATTACATTCATATACTAGCTTATATTGTTTATCAATATTCATCTATAACATAATAAATAAATAAAAAAATATATATAATAATGAAAAATGGATCAAACAATTATTGTATCACTAGGATGTTGGTGCGGTCCAGCATTTGCAATTAAAAATATGTATCAGCAACAATCTTATCCATTTGATAGTATACGTTCAAAAATTGAAGGAGTAATAAATAATTTGAATAATGATTTTTCTGAATTTTTTGAGTACTCTAATATAACAATAATTAATAGCAATCAAAATATATTTTATTGTAAATATATATCTTTCTGGCATCATAATATTTTGGACCAAAACATTAAAAATATGTTTATTAGAAGAATCAAACGATTGAAAAATTTAACAAATATTAATTCACATAAAATATTTATTCGTGTTTTACAATCTTTATCAGAATTAGACTATATAATTGAATTATATCATTCATTAAAAAAATATGGATTTAGTAACTTCAAATTGTATATATGTTGTGAATGTCAATTATATAATTATGTATGCAAATTAGTTGATTTTCCTATATATATATATTTAGTGAAAAATCAAGATCATATAACAAAAGATGTACATATTTACAGTCAATTTTATCAATCAATTTTTGAATTTATGGAAAATATAACAAATATCGACATACCTTTACATTCAATTATAACTTTAAATGAAATCGTTAATAAATGGGAATGTTACATGGAAAATATTAATATCAATAACAGTAATTATAAATTATTTATATAAGTGTTTAAAAATATTAAAAAATATAATTACGAATAGTAAATGGATAATTGTCTTGTATACACAACATTAGGAGGATCAAACGTTGAATATAGTAAACTTACTATACATATGCTTAAGAGTGTTAAAAAATATCTCCCCGAAGTACAAATAGCAATAATATGTAATACACAATTTGCAGAATATATCAGAAAAGAATGTTCAAATATTAAGTTTCTACACTTTGAAATTTTAGATACCATCATTTCAAATGATGAGGCGGCAGCAAATAAACTCAAAATTTTTGATTATGATAACATATATAAATTTAAATCGATTATATACTTAGATAGTGATATTATACTGAAGGGTTCTAATAAAATAGAAAATATTGTAAATAACATAAAAATTAATAATATATATTTGGTCAAAGAAGGAAATTTTGATAATTTTCATTGGAATATTCAAACTTACAGTAATGATAAAAAATTAGAATTTATAAAAACAAATAAATACACATTTAATACTGGACAATTTATATTTTCTCCATGTGTGAAAATTAAAAATTTATTTGAACTAGCATATAAAAGTTTTATGAATGATAGACATGCTTCTTTGTACGAACAAGGACATTTTAATGATGTATTTTTGAATCAAGATTATGTAGTTTTGAAATATTCTCTTTCAGAAGCTACCTTGCTGCATTCTCTCACTCATAATAATATCTGGTGTAATTATAACATTAATCATTTTTGTGGTTCAGGATATACATTAGAAACGAAATTGATTGCAATGCTAAATTGTTTAAGAAGTTAAGATAATTTGTTTCAATATATTTCTCAAATTAGTTGTATATATTGAAGTTAATGACATAACTTTCATTCTTCCAATTTTATCACATACATAGTAATGTTCTCCTATATGATGATCAGTAAACTCATGGCTTAAAAACTTTCTATCAATAATTTTATTATTCAAAAGTTCATCAAAATAAGAATGAAACTGTATTCCAGACGATCTACATTCAAAACTTATTAGCATATTAAACATATTTGAAATAATAGTTCTTTCTTCTAGTGAATAATTAATATTTTTATTTTCTGATATAATCAAATTTCCAAAACTATTTGTAATTATATTTTGAATATATACTAGATTATTATATTTGATTGTTGGAGGATTTATTGATAATACTATGAATTTTATATTTATAAATTTTAGTTGTATACGCTTTAAAAATAAAACATATGATGATACTGATTTATGTAAAAAATCACTAAAAGAAGATTTTGTAATATATGACATAATTTCAATGTCAACTTGTCCAAATTTAAAAAAAACAATATCAAAATTTATACTGTTTAATATATTTTCAATTAATATATGTGTTTGAGTTACAGATTTATTATTATTAAGCCCTTTACAAGAACTAGCAGGAAACGGAAAAACATCAAGTGATAATTCTTGATTGTTATCAAAAAGATCTGTAAAATCAGCTGCATGCGAATCTCCAAATATAGCACATTTCATTATAGTATATACATCAATTTAAAATACTATGTAACGACAATTCTTTGCATTTCGAACATAATAATAAGGTTTCTATAGATTTGCTCTTGTATTCATTGGAGCTTAAAAATAAATTGTATAAATCTATTTCATCATATTTTTTTAAATAATTAAGATATGTTTTTAAACCATCCTTATCAGGTTCTCTTTTTAAAATATACTTGTAAGCCTTAAAAACAATTATTATTCTTTTTTGTATATCTTCTTCTTGATGTATAATTTCTTTGAGCAAGTCGTTAGATATTTCAAATTTCAAATTATAGATTAATAACAGCAATTTTTGAATTTCATCAAATGTCATATTATCAAAATTATAACCATGTATATTTTTACTCCATAATGGGTATATATTTGATTTAATTTGTATTTTACCATACTCATTAACATGTGTGCAAAAATGTACATGTTCACATTCATCTTTTTTAACACTCCAATCACAGTTTTTTAGCACATTAGTTTGGATACAAATAATACCTCCAAATCCTGAATATATAAAATTATCTTGTTGTTTTTCAAATATACAATCATTGTTAGATATACAACACATTGTATTATTATGATATTCATCACAGGCATATAAACTTTTATTATTTTCTTCACTACCTTTAACTTGCCTGAAGGCAAACATATCATAATAATATTTACATGGATATTGTTCTAAAACAGATGTTTGTGGCACAACCATAACAACATCATCTGATATACTTTTACATAACTCTGATATAATATGATAATCAAAATATATGTCTGAGTCTAAAATAATTGTTTTTTGTAAATCTAAATCCAATTGATCTTTACTTTTGTTTCTAATAATAGAAAGCAATTTAGTTCTACTAAACTTCCCAAAATTACGTATATTTTCATGTTTTGTACTTGATGAATAACATAGTTTCCCTATTTCAACGATCAATCGTTTTGTGTTATCAGATGAATTATTTTCATAAAAGCAACAATGAAATTGAACATTTGCTTTTTCTTGAATATTAGTAATATTATGTAATAACCAAGTTAAATAATTTTCGTTATTTTTAAATATGCCTAATAAATTTACTACAGTCATAATATATTAAATAAAAATTGTAATAATTTTAAACTACTAGTATAAATTTTTAATAAAAAATATTTTTTAATCTAATGTATATTCTTAGTTTAGGAACATTTTGCCTATCTAGCACTATTTTAAAGAATTTGGGATACAAAAAGTATTCTCTACCTTTTGATTGGGTTTTCTCATCCAAAAAAACTATTTTCGATTGCTTAAATGACAATTTCGATTCTTTTTTAGATAAATCGCAATTTTATGAAGGAGAGCCATATGACGGTAATGATTGTTGCTCTCATAAAATTTATGGAAAGAATTTTTTTAATCATAGAAATCCTTCAAATAAAAAACACTATGATTATTATATAAGATGTATTGAACGTTGGAATGAATATATTTCTGATCCATGTTTTTTTTTATATATTTTTAAAAATAATTCAGATAAATTTAATATCAATGAAATGAATAATTTGTCACATTTAATTTGTTCATCAAATGAAAAAAAAATTATTTTATCAATTGAATTAAAATCTGGAAATAGTACGAGATATGATTATGAATCTAATTATGAATACAATAATATTACATATATTAATATTATATTTACTTATAAATCAATATGCACAGGTATATCGTTGGATAATTTATATGAAAATACACTATTACACAATATTGTCAAATATTGGGTTCAGTTTTACTTATGTAAAAGAGATTATATGAATCTAAACCTTGATTATGATGATAATATGCATCCTCTTGTAGTTAATGTCACTAAAAGTGATAACAATACATTCAATATCAAATGTCATTCAGATATAACAAATGATAACATAGAAAGATTGAAATTAACCTTGCTAGAATTTCATCAAAATAAAAATACAACAATAGACATTAGTTTAAATGATGGAATAGATAACTGGGATAATCAAATATTTAGTTACTCTATTCCATATAATTCAAAATTGTGCAAAGAAATACCTGATCCCGATTTTAGTAAATTTTATAGATATATAAATTTGAAAGATCATGTATCATGGAGTGATAAAAAAACAATATGTTTTTGGAGAGGTTCATCAACAGGAAACCAATATAATCACACTGATTACATGAAAAATATGAGAATTTTATTATGTTTGTTGTCAAAAAAACACTCAAATATATTGAATGCAAAACTAACATCTATAGTGAATTTTTCTGATGAAAATACTAAAACAGTTATAGAAAATTTAAATATAATGGATAATTTTATTGGTGTGAATGAATTTTTCGAATACAAATATTTAATTGATATAGATGGAAACTATAATTCTTGGTCTGGATGTTTTTCCAAATTGCTATCCAATTCAGTTGTTTTCAAAGTAGATAGTGATTATAAACAGTGGTTCTATGACAGACTTAAACCATTTGTTCATTATATTCCTGTAAATTCAGATTTGAGTAATTTAAATGATATGATTTATTGGGCTGAGAGAAATGATAATATATGTAAAAAAATAGCAGTGGAATCTACTAATCTTTTAAGAATTATTCAAATTGAAAATTATTCACTTTAAATAATTTCTTTTGTTATAGTACTATGAGTTTTCGTTTAATTGCGTCATATGATGATTTAATTCAATTATGTGGATTAGATACAGCACTTGCTGAAAAATTTACAAATGTTATGGAAAAACGTGAGGAGACATTTGATCCCTTATTAGTTTGTGCTAGTAATCCAGATTTACTTGTTAAAGGACATTTCTTCACTAGAAAAGGTAAAGAATGTAAACGTTCTTTAAATACATTTGATTCAAACAAGTTCACTAAACAATTTATCAAACTTAAATTAGCACAATTACAATTAGAAAATGTTGAAGCTGAAATTGAAGCTGAAGCTGAAGTTGAAGCTGACTCATTGATTAAAATTAAAGAAGATGTTAAATCAAAACTGACAGTAAACGTAGTTAGATCAGGGTTTGATGCTTATGCGTATTTAATGGCATATGAAAACGAAATTATAGAATTATATAAAGATAAAACAGATTTAAATAAACTTCAAAAAGCTGCATTATATTTTATTGAAAGTGGTTCAGTAGAATGTGAGTTAGATCCTCTGAAATATTTAGCATCTTATGATGATTTATCATTATCTTCAATGGAAAATAAACCAGCTGATCAAGAACTTACAGAATGGTTACCTGAGTGTGGTATGTGGCATTATGAAAACTTTGGTAGACAAGAAATATTATCAGGTCATCGTGAAGTAAATGAATTTTTTGATTCCACAAAATATATTGCAAGTTATCCAGAAACATATGATGCTTTTAAATGTGAAGATGGAAGTTTAAACAAAGTTGCAGCAACTATAGCTTGGATTTCTTTTGGTGTTAGTAATGGACTTCAAAGAAACCAATTTTCGCCAATGGTTTACCTTGCAAATAATCCAGATTTATGCAAAGAAGATATATATACAGGTAAAGAAGTCGATGAAAATAAAGTTGCTAAAAAATGGTTAGATAACTATTCTTCTGGAATAAATCTAACAAATTTTGATGTTGAAGACTTCAAAGAATCGAATGAATTAAAAGATGATGATGATCCATTTAGAATTTTTGTTGAAAGAAAGGTAAAAGAATTTCAAAAAGAACTTAAAAAATCAAATAGCCCATTAAAAAAACTTGGTAAATTAATCCCTGGTTTACCAAAATTAAATATAAGTTCGATGTTTGCATGCGGTTCTTCAGCGATGAAACAAACAGTAGATTATCCAGTTGAAGAAGAAAAATTATTGACAAGTGAAGAAGAACTATCAGTAGAAGTAGTAGAATCCGTTACAGAACCTGAAGCTGAGCCCGAAATTGAACTTTCTTTAGAAGAGCTTCAAGAACAACTTAAAGAAACAGAAAGTAGAATTGCGGTTTTTGACACAAAACAAGAACTAGAAGCAGCTAAAAAGAAATTACAAAAACTTGAATCCAAAAAGAAATAAATACATTAGTTACACAATAATATAATAATTATGTTTTTCATAAACTATTTCATGTTTAAAATCACATAATTTAGATAATTCATCCTTATCAAATAAATGATAATATCGTTTTGTTTCATGATTATTCCATTTTATATATTGGTCACCTGAACTATACTTTTCAGAATTTGCCCATACACTTATTAACATTGAACCACCTGGTTTCAATATTCTTTTACATTCATCAATAGATTTTTTCCTTCTTTCTTCTGTATTCAAATGATGAATACATGCAATACTAATCAAATAATCAAACGTATTATCGTTAAATGGTAATGATAATATATTTGATTGACAAACATTATTTGTTTTTTTAGAAGATAACTCACACATATATTCAGATAAATCTGTAGCAAAATACTCCAGATCATTTCTATACATGTTTTTGCCATTTCCTGAACCTACATCACATACTAAACTGTATTTTGGTATTTTATTTATAAACGTTTTTACATACGGCCACGCATATTGTCGTGTTGAACTAAATTCTTCGGAAATTGAATTATATACATTATAAACATATTGTTTTTCAATTTCATTCATTTGTTTCTTCTTTTACAGTATCTATATTTTCTTCTTTTGGTTTATTTTGTTCTAAAAATAAACTAAGTTTATCACGTAGAGATCCAACAGTTGTTAGCTCTGCTCCTTTGAATGCACCTCGAGATGAAATAATATCAATTAATGATACAACACCCATTATATCATTAAGTGAAATTTGAATTTGAGTATCAGACATAAGTAATATTATATATATTTATATCTTTAAACTAATTTAAACTGTTCGACGATGATAATCTAAAAGTAAATCAGGAACGCTGTATTTATTCATTTCTTCAACTAATATTTTTATATTTTGTTTAATACTTTCAGTATTTTTATTTTCATTCCATTCTAATCGAAATACTTTTACTCCTTGTTTTTCTAATGTGTTTATCATAATTGATTCTTCATTGCTTAATTCTTCTAAATATTTCAAATCAATAACGCTTTCACATTTTCTACCTGTTTGTAATTCCATTCTTGTATTAATTCGTGAAGCAGATACATCAGGAGTTGTTATTAAATGAATACAAATTTGAGGTAATAAAATATTAGATGTCATATTATGATAACACATTGTGTATGTGTTGTATTCATCTTGAGACATTACATTATTCTTAACTTGCAATCTTGCAAATGCTGTATCTCCAAAATATGATCTATCAATTACAACATCTTTTCCTGATTGCATTGCTGTCCATTGTGCATGTTTGTGCATACGAAATCGAGTATTCAAAAGATGAAGTTGCATTGTCAGTGCCCATCTATTTGAATCTTTATAAAATTGAGATAAATATGGGTTTCCATTTTTTTCATCAGGTTCTTGAAGCCATTGACAACTCAACTCTTCAGCTAAAAATTTAGCAAACGTTGTTTTTCCTGCTCCAATTATTCCTTCAATAATATATACTTTTCCTGACTCCATAATATATGCTATTATATATAATATTTATATCTTTAATACTAATGTTTTTGAATAATTATTTCATACAGTTCTGTATTATGTATCACAACTTCTTCTAGCAGTACAGGTTGCATTTTTTGTATTATTCTAATAAATATTTTAAACATGTTTACAATACAAAAATATATGTTTTGTTTTAATTTTATTTGTATTAGTTATACTTATTTAAGTGAAAAATATAAAAATTATTTTTTCCAATATACTTTTATATGTGTAGCACAAACAATATCTCCAAATTCCAGTACTTCTTTGCAAAAATGATTATGTTCACTACATTTACAACTACTTTTCCAGGAACATGATTTTAACGTTAATGTTTTAATCATTATAAAACCAGCAAACCCGCTTTTTAAATTTACTAATTGTTTTTTTTTCATTTCATATTTTAATTGTTTTAACTTATTTCCTTTAAAATTAGATTCTATATCTAATGCAAATGTATCATAATACAAATTTGGTTTACCTTCAACGCATCCATATGGAGTTATCATTTGAATGTTGTCATACTTATCAAAAATATGTATCATGTCTCGAAATATGGTTGTTTTAAACGTTATATTTGTGTCTAGTATTATTGAATATTCACTGTTATTATAATTTTTACATAAATGTTTCATTTTATTTCTATATATACTCATATCAAAAACTCGTTTTTCATCTTTTATATTTCCCCAAAGTGTATTATTTAAACTTTCAAATATACAGTTACCTTTATGATTTTTAAA
>Ga0209711_10001641_pt1 | contig 21432 bp, 25 predicted proteins | sample ArcticOcean_MG_C_7_FD_187441 | JGI IMG/M metagenome (GOLD analysis project Ga0209711, IMG submission 187441) | Marine microbial communities from western Arctic Ocean - ArcticOcean_MG_CB11_88 (SPAdes) (version 2) | ecosystem: Environmental > Aquatic > Marine > Oceanic | place: Arctic Ocean...
GGAGCGGACCCCAATTCAAGCTACTACCAATCCGAGGATTCAGATGTGATACCGGATAACACAGGAACGGCACTGATTCATGCGATTTTCCAGGGAAATTTACCAGTCGTACAATTACTCCTTGAACGTGGAGCAAATGTTCACAAAGTATTGTCAGATGGAGATTATAGGGGAAATGCCGTCAGTTTTGCCTATTCCAATGCCTGTGGAAGCGCATCAAAGACCTGGGAAATAAAAAAATTAAATCATATGTCCACTCCAGTGTTTTGGAACCGGAAAAAAAGTAGTGCCGACAGGTCTGCAATCTTTGAACTGGTGTTCAAAAATAAGACCTCAAAAGCAAACAAGCGATTATTACGAGATGCCATGTTACGGCCCAATTGCCAGGAATTTGCACAAATGATATTGGACAGCGATTACAACGTTAACGTTACGGAAACATTGTGGGGCGAGTTTGAGACTCCGTTACTTTGCATATTAATGAAATACAAGGGATATCGCGGAACAACCACCACGTTCGATTTCCTCAAATTCTGCCAGCAGAATCCGAAAATATTCAACGCCTCGGCCATCAAAAAGCTTGCATCTGGTCCCACCATTAACAACGCGGACATTTTTGAATATTGTAAAAAAAATTACATCGATACAGACAAAGTTATAACACCCTTGCACTTTTCCGACGTACTGTCCGGTGTTTTACCACAACTCGGGCAACTCATTACAAAAACAACGGACATAAACGCGGCCGGCAATAGTGAGAACCATGAATCACCTCTACACTGTGCTGTGGAATTCCGCAGCCCCGCAGTAGTAGCAATGTTATTGGCGGACAAACGAATCAACGTCGATGTTCAAGATGAAGGTGGGAACACCCCTTTGGATTATTGTCGTTTTTCTAAATTCGACCTCATACTAACACACATGTTATTGGAAGCAAAGTGCACCGTCGACCACCAAGATTTAGCTGGCGAAACCGTACTGTTCCAAATCTGTGCATGGCACAGAGATGATAGCACTAACCTGGGGCTGGCCCCGCATACGCTGCAAAAGTGTGAAATGTTATTAAATGCTGGTGCGAACCCAAACAAAGCCGACAATGAAGGGAATACGCCTGTATCTGTCGTTACGAACACTCAGTTGGCACTATTACTATTCAAGTACGGCGGGGACGGGAAGAAGGTTCAGGACGCACAGTGCAAAATAATCTATCAAGAATATCGAACCCGATTGAACGATGAAAACAAGACATTGGGCCTCAAGAACATGCCGCAATTGGTGCGTACAAGGGTACAGGGATTGAATGGGGTGCATTGTACCCGATGCAATAAACTAATAACGGGGGATTCGAGAGAAGATGGTGACAGACAGATGTGTATGGAGTGCTTTGGCAAAGCGGCTCGGACGGCGGCAAAAACAAAAGAGACCAAACCTCTATACACCCAGTGGATTAAAACCATGTGAAAAATCCCCCGACAACAATATCCGACCCTTATAAATTCGTACATAATTATGGAGACACAGATTCTAATCCTGCAAAATACTCATATAAAACGGTTGCCATTTATTTGAATATGTCGGCTGTCAAATCAAATAAACAACTGTGCATGGAATCCATATCTGCTAAAATGACTGATTTTGCGTCCAATAATAATAGCAGTAGAAACAATCTCGACAAAGAAATGAACAGTATTTGTGCAACATTCAAACATCCATTTGGCACAGCGACGACACGAAGACGCGTGTCCGCAGGATGGTCCAACCAGCGAGGTCAAGTATACGACTATGAAGATTATCAGGTATGTAGATTTTGCCGCGCCCCCGCCACACCACATTTGAACAAAAATTTTCTTTTTTAATAATTATATACCATGTCCAAAGCAGTCAGAGCCGCAGGGATCTAGTCTGCATCTACTATTTTATATGGTAAATTGTTACTTAAAAGAATTTTATTCATGAAATTATTGCCAGTATCAAACATTCCGCGCACCATGACACGAGTTTGCATCGAACTTTGTGGTGTAATGTGTTCAATGTTTGTGGAATATGCTCCACACATTAAAAATAGAAACCAAAACATTACATATTTTATACATATTTTATACATATTTTATACCTATTTTAAGCAAACCCTGAAATCGTTTCCACTCTTTTTTCGGCCGCGTCGAGACGCTCCTTGAGCGCGTCGCATTGTTCGGTTTTCTCAATTAGTTGTGCGCTTGTGCGGTCGCATTCTCCCACCAGACGTTCTTTCAGATTACGCAGCTTTGTGAGTGTATCGGTAATCTTCTCGTTGTCCTCAACGAGCGTGTCTACGAGGCTGACGTCAGCCGCTTTCTTGAGCATTTTCACAGTAGCACTTTCTTCGTAACGCTTCAAATATTCATCGGCAGTCCAATGTTCTGAAGCAAGACCTTTCAATTCGACATCCAATTTGTCCTTTTCGGTGGTGGCGTCCGTCCATCCCTCTTCGAGCGCGGATGCCGCATCAATGGCCGCGATACGTGCCTCCTCGTGGTGTGTGTCGGCCGTCTTTAGTAAACTATCGAGCGTATTGCGCATCGCCTCGAGTTCGGGATTGAGACGCGCTTTTTTGGCGATTGTCGTAGCATCAGACTCTGCAGGACGTTTCGACATCTTTTTTATTAGAGATATGTTCAGTAAATTCAAAAAAGAATATGTGTTAATTAATCCAGTTATTGACATTTACTTCGCCCGACCCTACCAACGGATAGTAGTGACCGGTATTTAATAGTAAATAAAACGTTTCGTCGTACAATGCATCCGTGTGGCCCACGATTTCGACGACGCCCGTCTTCAAACCATCGTACGTTAACACCACAAAGCGGCAATGCAGCGCGTCGGCAATAAAGGACGCCCATACTTCCGATAAGTTGTTCGGTTTGTTCAGTTCGGCCTGTAAATCAATGACATCGGCCAGAGCCGGTTGATACCTTTCGATAAATCCGGCCAACAGTGGTTTAAAATCAGTGCCCGTTAGAACGGCGATAGACGTTAATAAGCAGTATCCATCGCCTGGTACGCTAGTTGTTTGAAAACCGTCTAGAACACGATTACATTTTTCTACAAATGCTTTGGTCTCTGCTCTCGCGTTTAGATGTAAATCAAATAGCTCAGTCATTTAAATAAACGTTGTAATATATTTATACTATGTGTAGTTAACTCTGCGCTACGCCCGCGAGCGCATTCGAAAAAATCATCCATCCCAAGAACGTCTTGCTCACCAACGAATTCACACAGTACAGAATCTCTACGCGCTCATTCAGTGCTGCGGCGTCCTGTTTGTTTGTCTTGCATAGTTGATACAATTGGATGAACCCAAAACAGCTGTACAATAGACCGATGACCACGACAATGACATACACAAATTCGGGAGGGCCCTGTGGACTCTCCATGACCGTAAATGCGAATTGTCGTCCCAAAATGACCCAGACACCACCCATGGAAAGCCACCCAACGATGTGGGAAAACCATGCCACTTGCAAGTCGGAAACGCGCGTTTGTTCAGCAATGAGTCCTAACAACATGGTCACGACTGTGAGAAACGCAATACCAATGATGGTCAGCCGCTGCCATACGCCGAGTAGCAGGGCAATGGCGATTTGCATGAGTGTGGCCGACACGGAGTATTCGAGCATGCGCAATGTATTAGTACCATCTTCGCGTACCTCCAGAACATAATTCTTTCTGCCAGGACATTGAATCATAGCAGCAGTTTGAAACCCAAACGAAAGGCCGTGAAAGCCGATAATAAGCCACCATAGAGATAGTTCACCAGTGGGTTTGATGACGCGGTCTAGACACCATTCGTCCGAAATTTGAATGGAAGGTAGCGCGCAGGTGCCATTGACAGTAGCCAGCCACGGTGCGTACGTTTCCGTCAGACGATACACGGAGTCGCTATTATCAGAATTAGACCATAGAGCCAACATTCCGAGGGCATTGAACAAGTGAATGATGGCAGCCGACCAATTGACAGACCAGAAACGTGGGGCTTTCCCACATGGCAAAATCTTATCGATACAGGGTACATTTTCGCTGTAGTTGAAACAACAACTCATTATTGTTTATGTTAAGCGCTTCGATTTATTATTTGATTATTCTCTACTTATTCGCTTACGCCACCAAAAGTTGTGTGGTACTTCTTCGACAACGCCGACTGCCTCCCATTCGTCGTTATCGTGTGTCCAAAGGGATTGATGTGCTTCGAATTTGAAGAGTTGCAACACATTTTCAGCTGGACACAGAGGATTTAGTTTTTTTTGTTCCTGTTCCTCTCTGAAACGCACTTGTTGCTCTTGGGAGTCTTTCAGTACCTTCAGGTAACATTCGTCGAGCATGTCGCACCCACCAAGGACATTAAATGTATCTATGAGCTTATGAATGTCATTGATACGGCCACAACGCACAAATGCCAGACAATCCAGAAATCTGTCTCGTGTAATACCAAATGTCGTGACAAACGTCAATCGGCCTAATTCGTCCGTCTCCGGCGGTGCAACCCCATCACAGTTCATGCCCAGAAAGCGACTAAGTACTGGTGGACAATCTTTTAGTGTGTCAAGGTCGATAGCAACACAATAATTATCGGAACATAAAACAAAAACGATGTTCATCATTTTGATTTGAATCAAATTAAAATTCGGAGCACATCGTCGTGTCAAAAATAGGAAAATAGATTATTTCTAAAGATTTTTATTTTCTAAATTTATTTTGTAAAGCTTTATCAATTTTCGGGGCACCGCAAAACCGACATGCCTCATAAGTTTCTGAAGCTGTGTGATAGCGAGACGTCACAAAATGGGAATGGATTTGCCGTTGTTTTTTCACATTGCCAAACGGATGCCCGTGTTGCACACATATATCTTGCAGTGTATCGCCTACCGTAATGGTAATATTTCCGATTGACATCATGTTATCCAAACTAAAGTATATATACATATTTGTGTAATAGCAAATGAAACCCCGAGGCATTTATTTATTTCTTTTTATGAGTTGGTTATTATTTATAATGATAACGATAGCTTGTGTTTCGCGTATTTTTAATTTCACAGCTCCTCCCAAATCTGGCTCGATAGGTATAACGACGAATTGGGACGATTACGGTTTTGGGGAAGACAAACGCTTAGTAGTGATTAACCTAACAGACATCGGTTCCGTGGACGCTATTCACCCCTCGGATAAGAAATTTGCCACAATAAAATGGGGCGATAAAAATGGCTTTCACACTTCAGCCATTGGTATTGAACTGAAAGGCGGCATCGAATTGCCGAAGAAAAATTTGGCGTTTGAGTTCTGGGAATCTGTAGAAGACGATATTCCATGTACGTCCCCTGAAACCTGCGATGACGATAAAGTTGAATTGTACAATTTCGACGAAAAGTATGAAGACTATGTGCTTAGAAGTGACTACAAAGAACAAACATTTATACGCGACGCACTCGCACCGCGATTGACCGGTGGCATCATGCAATCTAAAGACATAGAACCAACGATTTTGGTCGAAGTCTTATTTGTCTTTGGTGACAAATATACCTATGAAGGAGTTTATTTGCTCATGCCTGCCATACAAAGACGTTTAATAGAAAAAATGAAATGGGACAGCAAAGGCAAGGCAGAAGATTGTGACGACGAAGATTATAATATAAACAAGACGGGGTTTATATTAGAATATACGGTAGATAGTGCAGATTCCGGCGGTCTAAAAGAATGCGCAGTTTTCAAGGGACAGAGCGTTAAAATGCGGTATCCAAAGTGTTCATTTTATGATGAACCTGAAGTTGCAAGTTGTCGAAAAGACTATGTTTCAAAAACAGAGCATTATATTGATAAGTTGCATGCTTCGGGCGACGCCGTCATCGATTTAGAATCCTTTGCGAATACGTATCTTTTAGAAATGTTAATGAGAGACGGTGATTTTCCAAAAGACAGCCAATACTTTTATGTGAATCCGGACAATCAAATAATGTTTAGTGGGCCTCGCTGGGATTACGATAGTCGGTTTTGGGCAACTTTTGACGATAATTCTTGGGACATTGAACCACACAAAATTTATTGGCAAGATACGGTCATGCCGTTGTGGAAAGTTCTAGGAACACAGAACACATTCATTCAGCTCGTCAAAAGCAAAAAAAACACCGTGCAAACAAATCTAAACATCACATTAGAACTTATATCAAAACGCCAGCAACAATACGAGGCAGGCTACTTTGACCGTGAAATCGAACGCTGGGGCAAATTCGGAGAAAGTAAATCTACCGATGACAATTTCCAATCTTTTCTATATGGCGGCGCCGTACACAGCAAAGAATCTTTTGAATCTGAATTAACTTTTATCAAAAAGTATTTTATGGACAGAAGTGAATGGATGCTGAATAACATTGATAACTTTAATGGTTTTAAAACCATTGAAAGAGTTCCTTACTACATCATTTTAGTATTGTCCGCATGGTATATATGGTTAACGGGTCTATTGGTAACGGGATTATCTATATACGCCTGTGCAGTCCTTAAGCCAGACCAAAGTAGTAAGCAAGTTTATAAACCTAATTCATCGGGTTACCGAAAAAATCCGGAGCAAAGCGAAATCGTGTTTTGATTTAAATCAAAAGAACTTTCTTTGCTGTTCACACAAAACCATCAACCTTAAGTGTACCGACTTTTGATAACCCACGCCACCAAAAACAGCAAAAATGTACTCCAACGTGTGTTACCAATCTACCGAGAGCCCTCTCATTCACCAACACGCCCCCGTTTCCATCAGACAGAGTCTGGTGACCCTCAAGTTTCCGTGTCACCCGGGCACAGTGGGAGCTCTTGTGGGCACTCGTTGGTCACGTGTCAAAAAACTATCCACTGACTTCCAGGAGACCTTCCCAGGCTTTGCTATCGACGTGTCTCACGACGGGGATGCTTTCAACGTGGTTATGGCGAATTTCAGCGACGGCGTCGCGTTTGTGACCAACACGATTGGTGAGGAAATTTCCTTGGCGAATCATGGTATCGAAATTCGCCCACAGTTTGTGGGCCGTATGATCGGCAAAGGCGGCCATAATTTGCGCGACATCGAGGCGGGCACAGGCACTCAATGTATGATTTACCATGAAGATGGCCTATTCTGGCTTCGTTTCCCCTGTGATACGCCCGTAGAAGCCCGTAGAAATGCCATGGAATACGCGAAAATTCGAATTTTCGAGTATTCGGATTCTCTCGAAGAGAGACTTACCGACACTGCTTCAGAGGCGTCGTATTCGACCGCTTCTTCGTACGAAGCGTCAATTCCTCCTTCTGAAGCGTCAGTAGCCTACTCCGAAGCATCCGCTGGATACATGGACGCCAACGACTGGCCGGCGCTTTCGCAGTAGACTATTTAAATCGTCTGCTCTTGCACATATGCAAAAAACAGCGCCCAAAACGATAAAAACCAACCATGATAAGTTGCAGGAATATAAAAATTTAACAAAGATAGAACCCTCTCCCAAGTGTTTTGAAGGTTCCATATCAAAGAATTTAGGCCATTTGTCAGTCCTAGGGAAAACGGGCCAAATGACGTCCGCAGAAATCTCGAAAACAAAAAAGAAAATCATCGAGTAGAAAATGTACCACACATTCCAAATTTAAATCGAAACACTTTTTTTATTAAATGAAGTTTAAACAACTATGCTCTGTACTAAAAAACTATCCCCCGACACAGTGTTAAAAGGTCTTCCACTGTTGTATTGGACTCTTAAAAAGCCTGAATGCGTCGCTCTCTTGCTAAACCAGGGGACAAATCCTAATATTCGTTGACGGGACAACGAATATTTACATGTGTCGCCTTTGTATGCCGTCAAAAACTGTCTCAGAATATCTAAGCGTCACGAGAAAAGTGAACTTGTGCGCGAGTTACTAGAGTGGTACGGCGCTTCCGCGATTCGCTACTCTGATTTTTGTATTGTAGACATTCGACCGCGTGCAAAACCGCTACCAAACGAAATAATATTATAAATCCATTATATCGTTGTTTATTTCCGCACGATTTCAACGTCTCAAAATTATGTTCTGTTCCTCAACAAAAACAAACATAAAAACAAACATAGAAGATAATATTATTTAGGGTTTTCAGCGACCCATTTCTCTTTCCACTTTTCGTAAGAGCCGTCTTCACCCCACCATTCCTTCTTGCGCGGAAAGCGCCCGTACTTTTTGAGCATCTCTTTCTTGGTGAGGCCGCCGCGTTGTGCGAGGTTGCGTGCGCGCGAGAACTTGTGCTTCCAGGTGGAGCGATACGCGTAATCTTTTTTAGGGACTTTTACCATTTTATAAATAAAATAAAATACTTTTATAGTTGTTTAATCAATACATGTATGTGCGATTATAGATGTAACGAGGTACGGGTCACAGTTGCTGGCCGGACGCCGGTCTTCAAAATAACCTTTGCCTTCCTTTAAAGTATCGCTAATGGCCTTCGAAGCGGCGCAACCATTCTTGTGCCTCGCGCTGACGTTTGGCACGGTACCATCCAAAAAAGGTTTGCCACGCGATACACAACAGCACCGCAACAATGAGTAAAATAATACTGAATAATACAAAATCTAACTTAATCATTCAAAAACAATAAGATTACTTATGTAGTTGTCAATTTGTAACATTAAATAAAAAACTCTCCAACTGTAACACCGTACACCAAAATCGATATCGTTTGTTTCTTTAAATCAATAAAAGCGTATATTTAACTTGGCCCTATAAACATGTATATGAACAAAATTATCATGTATTTTAATGGTATAGAGACGAAGGCTTACCACTACGAAGACAGAATAGAAACGGAACACGGTCACATATTTAAAAGTCTAAGCGACATGTATAACATATATAGACAACCTATTGATGAGAAAAACGTTGAACAATTATTGAAAATGACCAACGGTGTATCGCGCCATGAAATAATAGCCCTCCTTCAAATGAACGAAGGCGAAATATTCAACGCACTTGTTGACATATTGAAAAAATACGGTAAAAAATCTATCAACAAATAAAACTTTTATGCTGATTGTCAGGTTGCGTGCACGCGAAAACTTGTGCTTCCGGGTGGAACGATACGCGTAATCTTTTTAGGGACCTTGGTCATTTTATAGGGACAAGTTAACAGTGGTTAAGGTTATAACATTAAATAAAAACTCTCCAACTGTAACGCCGTGCACCAAAATGGATTCAGTCAGAAAAGTCCAGAATATACCTTGTAGGAGATAGTCAAACCAGTTGTCGAGGGAGGCGGTCGACAACACGACGAGCACGAAACCAAGCTTTGATTAGAGAATGGATATTTTATAATGTTTAGGGTTATTTAAGTATGTATTTAAGTAACTATTAGTTTACAATTATCTCGAGAACTGGGACGTTTCGGAGGCTCTAGCCACGTAATCTGAGCACGAGGTGCAAAGTTGCCTCCTTTTGTATATTGTAATCTGACAATGTGCGTCCATCTTCCAGTTGTTTGCCTGCGAATATGCCAAGTACCCTGCCTTTCGGCGAGGGAGTAGACTGTACCTTGCGATTTTATAAAAGCTGATTAGGCTTCTCCACCGCGCCACCGTTCAGTCGTTGAAGGGCCACCATATACTTATCATAACGTACGTAGGCGGTCACACTGCGGATTATCCAATCCCAACCGTTGTTACCCGAGAAGTGGCATTAGCACTGTTCCCTCATACACGTTTCCATGTAAAGGTGGTAGGTTGGGCTCTAAGGAAGTTCCCGCTTCGAGCGGCGTCGCCTTGCTAATAGCAAGACTTGCTGGCGCTTTTAACGCCAACAGGGCCCATTAGTCGAGCCGTTGTTGGTCTGGTGGTATCATTTAGACCAATACCCTGCCTTTCGGACGAGGGATTAGACTGTATCTTAAGCTCCATCGAGTTGGTTAAACTGTCATTTGGAACCGATGCCCGTTCAGTCGTTGGGGCCACATCTTATCCATTACCATGGCGGACGTAGATGTTAAGCTGGCGGATTGCCCAATTCCTAGCGTTGTTACCATTGGGGACGGCCATTAACCGTGTTCTTGTCCAATGTTTCCAAGGGACAATGGGTAGCTAGGACTCTCAGGGGTTTCCCGCCTCAAGGCATCTCGCTTCCGAAGAAACTAGCGCTTGGGCTGGATGAGCTTATGTTCATCCAGAGGGCCACAATTGTTTTCCCGTGGTCAGAGCCTCTATAACCACGGCAAAGCGCTTTTCTAGGCGTACCGTTCACCTTCCTTATCTTGAATTTTAGCTTTGACGTTTTCAATCGTGTCGGATGCTTCGACATCCAAAGTTATTGTCTTACCTGTAAGGGTCTTTACGAAGATTTGCATGTTGATACGTTCTGTTGAGCGTCATATATACACAGATACGACGTATTTTTGATGTAAAGCAAAACTAATGATTTTTACAAACTTAATGCTACAAAAAGACTGTATAAATGACGCTCGACTTGCTGACAAAATGGCCGCCATCCATAAACATGCCGCTACCATGCATCAACACGTTGTCGTAGAAGACGAACTAGAGACGGAAATCGCTGAAAAAATAGACTATATCAAAGGTCAGTTGTCTTGCATCATGGTGCGCTTCAGAAGGATTGTACGGCACGTGAAGAAGCCTGTGGAACCCGACGATTACGAATCGCGGTCACGCGAAGATGATTTACAACAACTAAAAGACATGTACGACGAGCTGAAGGATGTCGAAACAAGACACCCCCAATGCACCGGCTGTAATCCTGACTTCCAGCCCAATCAACAGGCACATTACCATGGCGACGACGATAACGAGGATATAAACAATGCGATAGATGAGTTATTAAAAAAATAATTATTCTTCTTCATGATGTATCCATGTACGAAATTCACCCTTAGAAATGCCACCACTGTGGTCTGTATCTATTTTGTCAAACAACGCGACTGTCTCGGCATCCTTTGATTCACCCGTCAATGTCGCCAACTCGCCGGAGTCTAATTTGTTGTTCCCGTCGGCGTCTAGTTTTGAAAAAAATTCGTCCGCTCTGTAGTCCGTCTTCCACAGCCATGGAGCAAGAACTGCGGCGATAAATTCGTCTACGTCTATTTCGCCATTGGAATTGATATCCGCCGCGCTTATGTCGGCCTCAATGCCGAAATCATCCATGAACGTTTGCATCTCGGATAATTTCCATTTTTCTTGTAAGACAAACAACCTTTGGTGTGTAACCTGTTCGAACAATGTACGCATTGCAGCAATATCGTCCGCCGGAAGCATTCCCTTAATGTTGCGCCTCACTATCTTTTGCATTCGAGAGAGCCCTGCATATTTTATTAGGCGGTGCTGAATGTACTCGGGCACGTCGTCCACCACATCTGTTTGCTGAAGCCATAGATGATGTTCTAGTGTCTCCGCTGTTGGTCTTTCATGTGCGTCAAATGTAGTTAATTGCCAAATAAAGTTTTTGGCCGTGGCGTCACAACGTGCATCTTGTGTATAAAATGCTATTTTAGAGCTTGGGGTTGTTATTAACGGATGGTTCATAATTTCACGTATAGTATTTGGCGGGCTAGTTTTTGGCGGGCTGGCCATTGTATGTCTTCCCGTAAGCAATATATAGATAGACACTCCAAGTGCGTAAATATCTGCTTTGGCGTTGTAGTCATAACGTACCTTTTCTGGCGCCATGTAAGCCCAAGTACCGACTGGTGATTTCAATAAATTCGAGTATGGTCTGTCGGAGGGTTCTGAGCCCCCGAAATCGGCCAATTTGTATATGTATTGACCACTAGCCGTTTGATGTACCATGATATTTTCGGGTTTTACGTCATTGTGTACAATATTTTGTTCGTGCAAATACCTGAGGGCAGACAGTATGGAACGTGAAAAGTCTTTTACCATTGAAACAGTTAATTCTCCCCCCTTGTTTAGAATCAAATCGTCAACGTTGCCAACCTCGCAGAATTCCATGACAATAAATCGCCACTCGACCGGTTTCAAATATGCGAATACTCGGACAATGTTATCGTGGTTTAATTTAAGCATGACGCCAACTTCACGGTCAACGTCCGCCGCCGTTTGGTTTTTTTCTCTGAGATTAATAGACTTCACAGCGACGAACCCGTCCCCTAAAACGACGTTCTCGAGGCGTGCTATTTCGGAACCTAAGCGTGCTATTTCAGCGTCAATGCTGGGACGCATGGAGACAATCGCGAGTGCTCTGTCATTTTTAGAGTTGAAAGTCCCCGCCTCGCGCTTGGCTATTACTTCCGCATTTAAACGTTCTAATCTGGCGTTTACGGCATCGTACGCATCTTTTGTTTCTTTAAATTTGGCGTTGAGAGGCCCGGGTTTTTTGATGGGGAGGGTGTAGTCAATGGCTTTAAAAACTTGTCCGAATGACCCGCGCCCCAGAAGCTCTTGTATCCCGTACTTTCCCTGTGAAGAATTACTTAATTTTTTAATAACCTTTTTTTCAAGTATAACGGTGGTAATCTCTTTTTTGAACCGAAATATTTCTTTTTCGAGAAGTTTATTTTTTTCAACCAAATCTTTCATTTTTTGTTCGGACATTTGATTTTAATCGATGGATTTATATACTCTCGATTGACCATTGTCTTGTATATAAAGAGGTGTTCCGCCAATATAATGTTACATCAATTTTCACCAGCTGAACCCACGGGCAAACGAACGTGTCCAAAATGCAACGCTATGATTACAGGAGCGACCTCCACTGGAAAATGCAGTGAATTGCAAATACGAAAGAACAGCACGTCAGGCGTCAACACTAATTGCGACCACGTTTTTACAAAAAAAATGACCAAAGACAAGAAAAAAATTCTAGACCTCGAAACACAATTGGCCGCTTGTGGCGGGGGAGGAGGTGGGAGCGCTTCCACGCATGCAACGGCCCAAATAAATCGTTTACAGACCGAAGTTACAAGATTGGAAAACACGAACGTACAATTAATGACGGAGAATAATCGATTGCGACAAGAGGCGCTCGACTCCGCCAACTTTTTAGAGAGCCTCGACTCCGCCAACTTTTTAGAGAGCCTCGACTCTGAATTGAATGAGCCTCTGTCACACAAAGGAGGAGCGCCCCCTTCCTTGGGGCACAGAGGAAATTCTCTTACCGATTCGCCCCCTTCCTTGGGGCACAGAGGAAATTCTGATGGTAGTTCTTCTCTCGAAGACGGTAAATGGGACGCTATTCAACATTTATTAGACGCTCCCCTTCCCGACAGTGAGTTACACCAGTTTAAACAAGAAAATGCACAGCTTAAAGAACAATTGGCCGGTGTACGACAAACACTTCAACAGTTATTAGGAAAAATAAATTAATTTTCTAAATAACATATACGACATACCGCCATGTACGTCGATGCTACGGAGACCGTTTCTGTCTCCTCTGACACGCGCTTCGTAAATGACGCGGGCCTTCCCGGATGCGCACACCGTTTGCAGAGGGCGCGCTTGTATTCTACATCGTCTGCCAATGGTACGAGCTCTAATATTTCTCCAAATGGTTGTCGGAGATAATCGCCAGAGAGGCCGGCGACAATGACGTGCTTTTTATGGGTTTCCACCATGAGCATGACGGCCACTCTTAAATTTTGAAAGAATTGTGCCTCGTCGATGGCAATCGTATCGTAGGGTTTCATATTGACCAAGAGCAAGTCGTTCGTTTTGACAGCGGCCAAGGTTGAACCGTCGTGTGTCTGAACAAAATTCCCGTCCACACGGGTATCGTCCGAATGATTGATGACGAGACAACGCATGCCAATCGAGTTGACACGATTGACGCGGCGCATGAGTTCAGTAGATTTACCAGAATACATAGAACCAATAATAAGTTCGAGAGACATTTATGAAAATAAAAATTATAGTTTATACTTTATTTATGGGTTTATTTAAGCAAATGGGTTCACTTCGACGTAGTTATCTAAGTGGTCGGGCTCCGTTTCGGTCGAAACCTGTTTCAGGTAGGCAAGAGTGGGGTGCTGCGCTTCGTACATTTGTTCTGGCACGCTCTGCATCTCTTCGAGAACTTTCTCAACTTCTTCGGTGGCAACAATGGTGTTTTTTTTTCTGAGACTAGACATGTTTTCAAATAGAAGGTCTATTTATATAGGGTAGTTTTTCTAATCAGACTATATAACAAATACTTCTTTAATTCGCATGTACCGACAATTAAACGAAGAAATAAATACGACCCCCGTTATCGTGAAAGCTATCCTATGTCTCACTTGTATCACTACATTGATGCTCATTATAATGTTCGTCGCGTTTCTAGCGTCTTTATCTGATTTGGGTACATTAATGACCGACGGTACCCAAACATTGCAAGACCTACAACGTCTTATCCCAGACGCAGAACAATCGCTGGCTATCATGAAAAATATATGCAAACACGACCCGAAATTATGTTAAATAAACGGCGATATGGCTATTTTCGAGGGCGTTTTCGCTTCCCACAGAAACGGTGGTTCTCGACAATTGACGACAAACAATTTATGCCGACACAATGACCGCGCCACATGTATATCGAACGGTTTCGTATTTGCGGTGCATATATACACACCAACATCTACTGGCGTTAAAACCGAACGAACGGTGACCACAGAAGCGTTGTCACCCACTTGCAAAGCAAATGGTTCTTCTTGTAGCGCTATTCTCGGTGGTTGGGCCTGTGCCCACGTACGTTTTGTGAGCGTACGTATTCGTCTGGGTCTGGGTATCCAACGCCTTCCGGTATCGATACCTTCGATGGGCTCCTCTGAAAAACACTGTATGGTTGGAAAATCTAAACTATGGACAAACCCCGCAACATCTTCGGTAGACACCATTTCTACGCGATTCATTTTAAAATGATGGCCTGACTGACAAGGATAGGACGCGTCCACCATCTGCCGAAAAATGTTGCCACGACCCCTGCACGGCTGGTCGAGTCTGCCGATGCACATGAGTGACTCGGGCTGTCTATCAGACAACGCCAACCACTGACTTATCCCCCATCGATGGGCCCATGGGACGGCGACTTGTGCCCCCGTTGGCAAAAGACGAATTCCTGGAAGTCCCATTTGCTTGCGTTCATCTTCTTGGAAAGGTATATCCAACATATAAACAACGGTCTTTACAAAGCACTTCAGAGCAAATGCCTCTTCGAGCGTGGCGACAACAACATGACGGTCTCCAATCGCTGCTTGACACGGTGTGCCCAGCCACAATTCGCATTTCCCACCAAAGGCGTCATTGAGTGTTTTGGCGTGTTCTATTTCATTGATAGTTGTCCACATATTTTGATAATGTTGGATGTCACGAACGTGCTCAGATGGTTGTTCTCGTGTCGCCGTTGAATATCGCGTGTCCAATTGCCACTGCATACGGTCTTTAAATCCTTGTAAGTCGTCGTATGGTGGCTCCGACAACGTTTGAAGCATTCTGTTTATAGCTGCCAATGCCTTTTCGGGCGAATACATGAGTGAATCAATGCACGCTGGTGAGTATCGCATGCATAAAGCTTCCGGGTCGTTGACCAACGCATTAAATACACGTGAAATGTCCATCTTGTAGACCCGCCAATGCGGATAGGTGACAGCTACTGTCCACGTCGCTTGGTCACGGTAGGCGTGTTCCGCTTGTTTAAAGTACGTTTCCTTGGTGTAGCCCATAGGAGCAAGTTTGCCCTTGTCGAGTTGTTTACCGGCGGCCGAGACGGGGGCCCGCTTCTTATTCCGGAGCATGTTCATCGATAGGACACGCGCAATGTCTCCGTTCGGTTTGAAAGACAGCTCATACTGCACGTTAGCGTGGTGACATGGCAGCCATCCGGTGCACGTTTTTTTATGGCCGTCGGCGGCAATAAGGACGAATTTCCCGGGAGGTAATATGTGCGGGTACACTTGCCAAAGACGCAAAATGCGCGCAATCTGCCAAGACATGGTTTGATTTAAATGTTGTCTATGTAAATAAAAATACACATATTCACTAAATTTATATTTTATGGATTGTGCCATATCACGTGCTTCCATTGTTTCGGGTATTTTTTCAGTAGTTTTCTTGACAGTAGCTCGAACGTGTTCTTGTATTTTTCAAGTATGGAAGGTATTTTCACAACATTCTCCGGATTGACACGTTCATAAAACTTGGTTAAACGTTCCTTAAATGTCTCTAAACGATAAGCACTATTGGATGAATTCCCTGGCAACATGTTATCTGGTAACTTTGGTCTTTGAACCACGGGTCTGGAATAGAAATCTCGATATGGTGTCAATACTTGTCGCCGTCCCATTAATTCAGGCGTACCCGGCCTATAAACTGGCGAAGCGGCTCTACTGGGGTTAGGGGTTGGCTTATCTTCCTCATAAACGGTGCCGGACGGGTCATATCTGCGCTGTCTTTTTAGTGCGCGTACATCTCTGTCGGTTTTGCGTTTTTGCTTGTCATTTTCCAAGTCGATGAGACGTTGTTTTTCCGCTTCCACGATTGCTTTTTGGAGTCTTTCTTCTTGTTCTACAGCTCGTTTTTCATCGTGTATGCGCTGTTCTTCCTTTATGCGACGCCAGTATTCACGCTCTTCTGCGAGTTCTTTGCGCCTTTCTTCGCGGTCAATTTTGCGTTGACGCTTGCCAACGCATTCCTTACACAATACAGTGTAAGGCGGGCCCCATGACGTCGACTCTTCTCCATTGTGACAATCGTGACAGAGCCAAACGTGTCGCTTTGTGCATTCATCGTCCATTATTTCGCCAAAAAACATGGGGCGCATCGAATCACAATTTTGACAATAGGCGTGATGTGGCCATATCTCGAGACATTTACGTTTTTTGTGCACGTGCTTGCAGCAGGGATGTGTCTCGGCCTTTTCCCACATTTCCTTGTTCTCCGCGCGCAGTTTTTTGTTCTTTTTACGCTCCGCGCACAACTTGGCCTTGAGCTCATTGATCACAAGTTCATGTGACATCTTGATAGTTATGACCGACCTTAATTTTGATTTGATGTCGCGAAGCGCCAAATTTGATTGCAATCAAATGTTTGGTCAATATACCCCGACCTTAATTTTGATTTGATGTCGCGAAGCGCCAAATTTGATTGCAATCAAATGTTTGGTCAATATACCCCGACCTTAATTTTGATGTCGCGAAGCGCCAAATTTGATTGCAATCAAATGTTTGGTCAATAAACCCCGACCTTAATTTGGCGCTTCACGACATCAAAATTTACCATTCTTTTACAACAAATTGTCTAAATCTATTTTTAAGCGCGTTCTCGTCGATGGTCTTTTGTTTTGATAAATGGAGTGTATCCTTTAAATTATATGCCAAGTTAGATAAAAAATGGCGTTATTTGAGTTCTTTAAATATATGGTGTAATCTACGTTTTCTGTAACGTTTTCTACGCTCTACTGAAGGTGGATTCGAGCTTGACTTGGTGTCTTTACACTCAATTTTGACGCCGGTCGTTTGAAAGACACTTCGACACTCTTGACAAACTCGCTCATTTTTATTTTTTTCCTTAATCGAGGTTAAATACTATGCTAGGGTTGGTTTGCGAACGGCCATAGCAAATTTATTTTTCTGACCATTATAATCAGTATCGATGACCCAGCAATTTGTCTCTGGATGGGGTTGGGCCAATTGTTTTTTGACCGCTTCCCAGTTATCTGCTAGTAATTTGCCGTTTATATGTGTCAAGATGGCTCCTGCATGGACAGAATTCGCCGCGTAAGCGGGTGACTCTGGCGATACGGCTTCGACAACGACCTTGAAATCAAACTGTTTGTCTGGTGTCATGAAATCGACGAGTTTGAATGTACCGACATGTTGCAAACGAAGTGGAGAAAATACAATGCCTTGAACTTGTGCTTTTTGTTGTGCCTCGAATCTACCTTCGTCGCAGAAGCCGTACGTCTGTCGAATCTGTGGAAGGTCGTTATACGTGGGCTCGACGTGTTCCATTTCAATGGTGACGATCTCGCCGCCTTGTCTGAGGACATGCAATTTGATGGGTGTTCCAATGTCCGTATCGTTGCATAAATCAACGAGAGACATGGGTAAATCGCGTTTTTCAGAATACCAGGTGCCTGCCGGTGAAAATTCGGCGGACGTATTTTTGCTCTCGAATTTGAAGATAAGGTCGTTGGCAAGACCGCCTGCTTTTTCATACAACGACTTGGGTTCCACGTCTGTTACAACCACGCCACCCGTGGCGACCCATTTTCCAGCCACTGTGGGACATTTATAATGTACCAACATGTCGGATGTGTAAATCGGGTGTGACGAAATGCCAACTCTGGGCGAATGTACGTGAGTCGCGGGTGGTGGCAATATACGTATCACTACAGGCGCCGTTTCAGGCGCACTCGTGTCCACAGCTGCTTCGCGCACCGCTTTCCAACGACGGTCGCCCTTCCATTCCATGAGACCTTCCCAATCCTGTTCCGCGGCGAAGGCCAACACTTTACTGAGTAATTGTGGGCCGCCTCTGTGTGTATGAAATGCTTGAGGTTTGACGACATGACGCCACATCCATGATTGAAATGTACGCGCTTTCCCTTCGACACGTCCCCCGATAACATGCTCTGTCCACGCCGTTTCCAACGACGACAAATTTTCGTGGAAAATATCGCGCTCATCTTGCGTCAAATGGTCAGCAACGGCGTGAGCAACTGGCATCGCCGCTTGAATCTGTTTGATCGTCATGTTCTTCACCATGGCTTGGACAGCTTTCTCGCGTTTGTAGCGCACTTTGAGGGGTTTCAAAAGTGACGGCAAACTTCTATTGACCGTATTCGCGTGGATAAACCCGTTTTCACCAGAAACATTTTGGCCGGTGAGCTTGAATGTATTAATACCCATCACCTTGTACTTGGAAGGTACGAAATAATGCATGCCTGCTATCGATTTTTGCCCCGGGTTATTAAATACACCAACCAACGGCCCACCAGAATTACCTCCATTAATCAACGCGCCAGAAAGGCCGCGAATTTCACCGCCCAAGTGAACACATCCCTGATACTTGCCCGACGTGAATTGTTGGTCAACGAGACCCAATGGATGACCAATGGCGTGCAGCTCATAGCCCGTGCGCAAGGTATCAGAATCACCAAATGAAAAGGAGGGAATGTGGTTGATATTATAACGCTGGGCCAAAACGCGTTTCAACCACTGTTGGACTTCGGGCTCTACTTTTAAAAGAGCGAGGTCGCGGTCATGGTTCACGGCCACAACGGTCACTGGCAGAGCTTGATGCTCGATGTAGGTCGTCATAATTTTGACAACTGGGGAATTGGTCACAACGTGAGCGTTTGTCAGCAACAGACCTTCCTCATTAATCATTATGCCATCAACGGACAGGAAAAATCCAGTGCCGATGGCTTTTGCACCTCCTGCATGAGCTGCAACAATGCGAACAACTTCAGGTAAATATCCCATTGTTTATATACAACATAAGTCTGTCTTTATATACAGGTGTTTAACTAATTTAACATAAACCGAAACAACATTGTTGTCTGGTCGTCTCTAATTCTTTGGTCGTCTCTAATTCAATGTCGAAAGATTCGCGATGTGTGCAGATTTTTGTAATAATTTCTTCCATGACGTCGCGGGGATTACGCCCGTCCAATATGTCAAACTCCTCAAACCCTTCCGTTTGCACGCGTTGACCCTCAGAAACAAAATTTGCCACGAGGACGTGCATTTGGGGCGGGTCTTCTGCGGAAGACACCAGTTTATGCCATTTACGAACATTCTGTAATGTATGGGGCCTTCTGGCATCAAAGACGTACACGGCCATGTCACAATTGCGAGCAAAAAGCGGGATAACTTTGACAAATCGATTTGAACCAGATGTATCCCAACACTGCAGCGTAACGTCGGACGAGTGGTAAAATATATTATCCACGCCAATGGTAGGCTGTATTTGAACGAACGCTCCTTCCGAAGCAAGCTTCAGAAGCGTTGTTTTTCCTACAGCAGTGTCACCCAAAAAGATGGCTGATAATTTTGACATTTTTTATTAGGTTTTGTACAACTAAATAGTCGTGAGCCACCGCATCAAAATGATGTCGTCACGCACAATCCACATCATGAGTCCAATGTACACAAAATGATACCACTCCAGAATAGTATTCAAAATCCACCACAATTGCCAAGACCATGATAAACCGCAAGACAACGCATAAATAACACCTGCTAAATATCGCAGCCATCGTTTGTCGTCCTTGGGGGAAAACCATCGAATAGCTAGGTGGAAATTCACAATGTACGACGACGCTGCAAAAAATGTATACACCAGCATGGATTGAGCGATGGGCGATGTCTGGAAATCCATCGAAAAACTCATCAATACCAGAAAGGTCGAAATCATATGGTGAATGCGCGTCGTTTTGGGCAGACGGTCAACACATAAAAGACCTACAAAGTCATTTGAACCATACACGGCCGCAAAAAATTGTATCGTATTTGTATGCCATGTATCGGATTGCCATATGGGATATACGACCATGATAACAGCCGGAGGTAACAATAAAGCCAGGACTCCCGATTTAATGAGGTTTTTCTGAACATACAGACGTCGATGCTCTTCAAGTGTGGCGTATTTATTCACCATCACTGACAAAAATATGTGGGCCAAGAAATACAGACCACGGACAATAAAACAAGCAAATGCAAAAAACACAAGGGTGATATAATTGTACATTTATTGACAAATAGCTATAGCTAACTTTAATACCTTTGAAATTTGTTTTGTATTATCTTGAGTATCATATGATAGTATGCATTTACAGCTATCGAACATGCATCTATACCGGAGAAATGTTCTTTACATATAGAATAGAACCCGTCCAACAACAATGGTTTCTTATTGTATGCTCTTTCAATCACGTGTCTCAGAGTATTAATTTTTTTTAAAACTATTTCATTTTTTGTCATTCTCGTTAATATAACTAGAATGTCTTGATAATTTTGTACATGTGTAGCGTACCAAGTCCCAATATTTGCGGGACGGGCGTGCCAGTACCGACAGTAGGGAGAATTGCGCATGTATACGCGGTGCATTTCAAGACACATATTTACAGTAATTGTACCGTTCCAAAGGGAGGCATAATGTTGACAACAAGGTTGACCAGGTTTACAATGATCACATAGAAAAGCGAAATTATAATTCAGTTTGCATTTGTTACATGTGTTTACTTTATCTAGGATACCACCTTGAAATTCAATGAGTTCGACCAAAGAACCGGATGCGATACCTGCATTGTCTTGGGGCGGCTTGCAATTATGCCAACAAAAAGGACAAGCGTCGTTTTCGCATAGGTTCATTGTTTAAATTAAAATCTGTCCACACTTGGTTTTTGATTCAAATCAAATTTAGTAACTAGCAAATATTTACACACTTGGTTTTTGATTCCAATCAAAATTTGATTTGATTC
>Ga0209711_10001644_pt1 | contig 21425 bp, 15 predicted proteins | sample ArcticOcean_MG_C_7_FD_187441 | JGI IMG/M metagenome (GOLD analysis project Ga0209711, IMG submission 187441) | Marine microbial communities from western Arctic Ocean - ArcticOcean_MG_CB11_88 (SPAdes) (version 2) | ecosystem: Environmental > Aquatic > Marine > Oceanic | place: Arctic Ocean...
AAAGAAATTAATCGTCTTTTAGGTAAAGATACTTTGCAAGGTGTTACAAAGCTTGGTTTATCTCCTGATTGGGCTGTTAATATTATTAGTCAAGTTGGAAACTATGAAGAAGTTTTTGAAGCTAACTTAGGAAAAAGTACACCTCTTAAGATTGCTAGAGGCGCAAATCAACTATATAGAGATGGTGGATTATTCTACATTCCGCCTATTAAGTAAATAATATATAAATCTGCGCTTTTATTATTAAAGCGCAGATTTTTTTTTTAGTTTTTTTAAATTTTAACTTTGGATTATTTAATGTCTTTTATAGTTGGTCTATGGCGAAACGAAAAAAGTAGACAAATTATATTACAAATTTTTGTTTTGTTATGTGTTGGATGGTTTTTATCATGGCTTGCAGGTAACGTGTCATCTAATTTCCAGTCTTTAGGTAAAGATATAAGTTTTGATTTTCTGTCAATTCCTGCTGGTTACGATATTAATCAGTATCTAATTGAATATAATAATAGAGATACACATTTAAGAGCAGCAATTGTTGGTTTGCTAAATACAGGTTTAGTTGCAGTTCTTGGTATTATTTTAGCTACTTTTTTAGGAGTGTCAGTTGGTATAATAAGACTTTCGAAAAATTGGTTAGCAACTAAAATAGCTTATTGGTTTGTAGAATTCACTCGTAATGTTCCAATTTTACTTCAAATACTCCTTTGGCACGGTATTATTATTAATTCTCTTCCTCATCCTAGGAGTGCCTTAAGCATAGGTGATGTTAGTTTTTTATCTAATAGAGGTTTTTATATACCTAAGCCTATTTTAGAAAATGGTATTGAATTAGTCTATTTATTTTCAGTTATTGCAATAACATTTGCTTTTCTTTTTTATAAATTTAGTAAGAAAAAACAAGAATTAACAGGTGTTCAATATCCTGTTTTGTGGATCAATTTTGCAGCAATTATTATTTTACCAACAATAGGTTACTTTATTTCTGGTATGCCTGTTTCATTAGAAATACCTGTACTTAAAGGTTTTAATTTTGTAGGTGGTATACATATGAGTCCTGAGCTTGCTGCACTAACCTTTGCTCTAGGTGTTTATACGGCTGCATTTATATCTGAAATTGTAAGAGCAGGTATATTAGCTATTGATAAAGGACAAAAAGAAGCCGCTGCTTCAATTGGGTTAAAACCAAGTAAAGTTATGAAACTAGTGGTTTTGCCCCAGGCTAGAAGAATTATTATCCCACCTTTAACTAGTCAATATTTAAATTTGACTAAAAATTCATCTTTGGCAATAGCTATTGGCTATATGGATCTTGTTGCAACGTTAGGTGGAATTTCTCTAAATCAAACAGGAAGAGAAATGGAAACAATGGTTCTTGTTATGGCAATTTATTTATCAATTTCTTTGAGTATTTCTGCTTTTATGAATTGGTATAATAATAGAGTTAAATTAGTGGGTAGATAATAATGATTAAAGATTTATATAAACCTGGATCATATCCTAATTTAGCTCCGCCAAAAGGCACCGTTGGTTTTTATGGTTGGACTAAATCAAATTTATTTTCATCACTTAGTAACTCATTATTAACAATATTTTCATTTATACTTCTTTATTTTTTAATAGATGGGATTATTGGTTGGTTTTTTTTAGACGCTGTATTTGACGCAGATTCTAAAATCGAATGTAGAAAAATAGATAGCGGTGCCTGTTGGGCAGTAATCACCAGAAGAATTGGTCAATTTATTTACGGCTTTTATCCTGATGCTGAAAGATGGAGAATTGATATTGTTTTCATAGGCTTGTTTTTTGCCTCAGCTCCATTGCTATATCCTGACTTACCTATTAGACGTTGGTTATTATGGTTTTCTGGTTTTTATCCATTTATAGCATTTATTCTTATTAATGGGGGCTTATTTGGCCTTGTATCAATCGAAATAAATTTGTTTGGTGGCTTTATGCTTACAATGATCATTGGAGTTTCCGGTATAGTTTGTTCATTACCTTTAGGAATAATGTTAGCTCTTGGCAGGCAATCAAAGTTAACAGTTGTAAGATCTATTAGTGTTTGTTTTATAGAATTCATGAGAGGTGTTCCATTAATAACTCTTCTTTTTGTAGCATCTTCTATGTTGAATTACTTTATGCCACCTGGGACTAATTTTAGTATTTTAGTTAGAGTTATTATTATGTTTACTTTCTTTGCTGCGGCTTATATTGCCGAGGTGATTAGAGGTGGAATTCAAGCTATACCTAAAGGTCAATATGAGGCTGCAGAGGCATTGGGGATGACTTATTGGCAAACAACACGATTTATAACTTTACCTCAAGCTATGAAGATATCTATCCCAGGAATTGTAAATACCTTTATTGGACTATATAAAGACACAACATTAGTAATTGTTATTGGTTTATTAGACCCTCTAGGTATAGGTAGGGCTGCTGTTTCTGACACTAAATGGAATGGATTATCTACGGAAACTTATTTATTTGTAGCACTGTTTTTCTTTGTAAGTTGCTTTGCTATGTCAAGGTACTCACTATGGCTTGAAAATAAATTGAATACTGATCATCGATAAGGAATAAAATGGTAAATAATAAAAAAAGTATTTCTTCTAAGCCAGTTATTGAAATTAAAGAAATGCATAAATGGTTTGGCAACTTTCATGTTTTAAAAAATATTACATTAAAAGTTAATCAAGGTGAACGTATTGTGATTTGTGGTCCATCTGGATCTGGTAAGTCAACTTTAATTAGATGTATAAATAGATTAGAAGTGCATCAACAAGGTGATATAATAGTAAATGATATTGAACTTACTGGTGATTTAAAAAATCTTGAAGCTATTAGAAGTGAAGTTGGAATGGTTTTTCAATCATTTAATCTATTTCCTCATTTAAGTGTTCTTGAGAACTGTACTTTAGCCCCAATTTGGGTGAGGGGGCTTCCTAAAAAAGAAGCTGAAGAAATGGCAATGGAACTTTTAACTAAAGTTAAAATTCCCGAACAAGCTCTTAAGTTTCCTGGTCAATTATCAGGAGGTCAACAACAAAGAGTAGCCATTGCTAGATCCTTGTGTATGGAGCCTAAAATAATGCTTTTTGATGAACCTACATCAGCACTAGATCCTGAAATGATAAAAGAAGTTTTAGATACAATGATTGAATTAGCAGAGAGTGGAATGACTATGCTTGTTGTTACGCATGAAATGGGTTTTGCTAAAAAAGTGGCAGATAGTATAATTTTTATGGACGAAGGTGAAATTATTGAGCAAAATAATCCAAAAACTTTTTTTAATAATCCTGAGAATGAAAGAACTAAGTTATTTTTAAGTCAAATACTTAATCATTAATATTTTGTTAATTTAATCATTACTTTTCGATATTTTTTGCCCAGTAGAAGCCCATTCTGTCCAGGAACCATCATAAATTGGTATTTCTAAACCTTTTGAATAATACAAAGCAAGAGATATAACACAAGCAGATACTCCTGATCCACACGTTGCAATTATTTTTTTATTCCCTGTTATGCTTTTATCATTAAAAATTAAATTTATTTCATCAATATTTTTTAGTTGACCATCACTATTAATAAAATCTGAAGAGGGCAGGCTTTTAGAATTTGGAATATGACCTGATTCTAATCCATCTCTAGGTTCTTTAGCTTCTCCTATAAATCGAGCATAAGAACGGGCATCAAGAACTAATGTATCTTTATCATTAGTAATTTCAATCATATCGTCTAATTTTTTAACGAGTTCTTTTTTTTCTATTTGTGCAACAAAATTACCTAATACAATATTTGTTTTATCTTCTGTAACAATACCTGTTTGAGCTTTCCAATTCTTTAAGCCACCTTTTAGTATAAATAAATTATCATGACCAAAGTATCTAAATAAAAACCATGCTCTTGCTGATGATAAAAAAGGAGAATTATCATAGATTATTATTTCATCTTCATTATTTAAACCTAATTTTTTCATCATATCTGAAAATATTTCTTTTGAAGGAATCATGTGAGGCAGAGGATCATTAGGGTTAGCTATTTTATTTATATCAAAAAAAATAGCATTAGGGATATGCTCTTTATTGAATTCATCTTCTGCATTTAAATTTGAGTTTGGTAGAAAAAAAGTAGCGTCTAATATTTTTAAATTATGACCTTTATTAATTTTTTCTATTAATTCATTTGGTTCAAGAAATAAATTCATATTGTCTCCATTTATAGCCAATAGGGTTTTATTAAATTTTTACTTTCAAGAAAAGTAGGGTTCCATATTTTAGATTGATAACGTTGACCTGAATCACAAAGTATTGTTACTATAGTTTTTCCTGGACCTAATTCTTTAGCCAGCTTTACTGCTCCAGCAATGTTAATTCCACTTGAGCCTCCTAAAAACAATCCTTCTTCTTTAAGCAAGGCAAAAATTATTTTTAATGCCTGATTATCATCAATTCTAAAAGACATATCTATAGGGCAATCTTCTAAGTTTTTTGTTATTCTTCCTTGCCCAATACCCTCAGTTATAGAATTACCTTCAGATTTCATTTTTCCGTTTTTATAATAGTTATATAAACCTGATCCAAAAGGATCAGATAAAGCTATTTTAATATCTTTATTTTTTTCTTTTAAAAATAATCCTGTTCCAGACAGTGTGCCACCAGTACCAACAGCACAGGTAAACCCATCAATTTTACCTTCTGTTTGATCCCATATCTCTGGACCTGTTGAATTGTAATGAGATAATTTATTAGCGATATTATCAAATTGATTAGCCCATAGGACACCCTCATTATGTGTTTTATTTAATTCCATAGCAATAGTTTCAGATTGTCTAATATAATTACCAGGATTTGAATAAGGTAGTGCTGGGACAAGTCTTAGTTCGCATCCAATTAATTTTAAGGCGTCTTTCTTTTCTTGACTTTGTGTTTCAGGCATTACAATTAATGTCTTATAACCTAGAGAGTTTCCAACTAAGCCAAGTCCAATGCCCGTGTTACCTGCTGTTCCTTCAACTATAATTCCTCCAGGCAAAAGCTTTTTATTAGAAATGGCGTCTAAAATAATACCTTTAGCGGCTCTATCTTTAATAGAAGACCCGGGATTAAGAAACTCTGCTTTACCATAGATATGACAACCAGTAATTTCACTTGCTTTTTTTAACTTTATTAAGGGAGTGTTACCAATTGTATCTATAAAATTTTCTTTAACATAATTATTCATAAATTTTACTTACTATTTAATTTTTTTTGTTTATACAAAGTATAATAATTTAATAAATATTATATCTATATAAATTTAAATAATAAATTATTTTAATTTTTATTTTTCAATTAAAGAAATAAACAATGATTAATTTTAAAAATATATCTTTTTCTATTGGAGGCGTCCTACTTTTTGATGAAACTTCTGCTTTTGTACCGACGGGTCACAAAGTTGGTATTGTAGGACGAAATGGTGCTGGAAAAACTACATTATTTAAATTAATTCTAAAACAATTAAACATTGATGGTGGTACGATTGAAATACCAAAAAACTTTAAAATTGGATCTGTAGAGCAAGAAGCACCATCAAATGAAGTATCTCTGCTTGAAACTGTTTTACAATCTGATTTAGAAAGAACTAAATTATTAAAAGATGCAGAAACTGAAACAGATCCAAATACAATTGCTGAAATTCATATAAGATTATCTGATATAGATGCTTATTCTGCTGAAGCCAGGGCATCTTCTATTCTTAGTGGCCTTGGCTTTAGTGTAGAAGATCAAAATAGCCCTTGTTCTAATTTTTCTGGTGGCTGGCGTATGAGAGTAGCATTAGCTAGTGTTTTGTTCTCTAATCCAGATTTGTTGCTTTTAGATGAACCAACAAACTATTTGGATTTTGAAGGCACTGTTTGGTTAGAAAACTATTTATCTAAGTTTAAAAATACAGTTTTAGTTATTTCACATGATAGAAACTTATTAAACAAATCAGTAAATGGAATTCTTCATTTATCTAATAAAAAGCTACAATTTTATACTGGTAATTATGATACCTTTGATAATGAAAGAAGAGCTCAGTTAGAGCAAAAAATATCACTTAAGTCTAAACAAGATGCTAAAAGAGCACATATTCAAAGTTTTGTTGATCGTTTTAAGGCAAAAGCTTCTAAAGCTAAACAAGCACAATCTAGAATTAAAATTTTAGAAAAAATGAAACCTATTATTGTAGAAGAAGACCAAAAAATACCAAAGTTTAAGTTTGATGAAGCTAACCAATTTGCACCGCCATTAATTACATTGGATAATGCTTCAGTTGGTTACAACAAAATAGAAGTTTTAAAAAACATTAATTTACAAATTAATCCTGATGATAGAATTGGACTTTTAGGTGTAAATGGTGAAGGCAAATCTACTTTTTCTAAGTTAATAGCTAAAAAAATAGATTTAATGAATGGTTCTTTACAAATTCCACAAAAATTAAAAATTGGCTACTTTGCTCAACATCAATTAGATGAATTAAGGCCTGATGAAACTGCATTTCAACATGTATATTTAAAAATGAAATCAGAAATGCCTTCAAGAATTAGAGCTAGACTTGGAGCTGCGGGGTTTAGTTCGGATATAATGGATCTAGCTGTAAAAAGATTATCAGGTGGTCAGAAGGCAAGATTGTTACTTTTATTAGTTGTTATTGAAAAGCCGGATTTATTAATTTTAGATGAACCAACAAATCATTTAGATATAGAAAGTAGAGAAGCTCTGATTATAGCATTAAACGAATATACTGGTTCTTTAATTTTAGTAAGTCATGATGCTTTTCTTGTAGAAAGATTGGTTGATAGATTGTTAATTGTTAAAGATAACAGTGTTTCTGAATTTAATGGTGATATTCATGAATATAGAAAATTAGTATTAAGTAAAAATAATATAAATAAAAATAAAAAAAATAATAACTTAAGCAAAGATTCTAATTTAAAAAATGAAATTAATTTAAATTTACCTGATTTACAAAAACAATTAAAAAAATCTGAAAAAATAATTTCAGATTTAGAAAAAAATAAATCTTTATTAGATAATGAAATGCTAAATAAAAATTTTTATAATTCAGAAAATAACAAAAGAGTAAAAGAAGTTAATATTGAATTAAATAAATTATTAAAATTAATAGAAATTGAAGAAAATGAATGGGAAAAAATTGTTAATCATATTCAATTAATTAAGAATTAAATTTTAACAAAAACTAATTAAACTAAATTAAACTAAAATTAGAAATTAATAAAACAATCATGACTATATATGAAGTTTGCTTTGGCCTTTTTCTTTCCTCATTCTTATCTGCTACAATTCTTCCAGGACAATCTGAAATAGCTCTAATGAGTTTAATAATGATAGATAAATATTCATTAAATCTATTAATATTTTTTTCATGTATTGGGAATATTTTGGGATCTATACTTAATTGGTTTATGGGCTTTAAATTAGAAAAATTTAAAAATAAAAAATGGTTTCCTGCAACTGATTTACAATTAAAAAAAGCTTCACATTATTATAATAAATATGGTAAATGGACATTAATTTTATGTTGGGTTCCTTTTATTGGTGATCCAATAACAATTATTGCAGGTTTACTAAGAGTACCTATATTGCATTTTATATTAATAGTTTCTTTTGCTAAAATTATTCGTTATTTATTTGTAGCTTACATTTCATTAAGCTTAATTTAAATCTTAAAAATTAAGAAAATATATAATTAAATCAATGTTTTATAAAGAAAAAATGGCTCCCCGGGACGGATTCGAACCGCCGGCCAGACGATTAACAGTCGTCTGCTCTACCGCTGAGCTACCGGGGAATATTTATTGTTTTTATCACAATAAATTATAGATGCAAGCTAAAGACTATTAAATTTAAATTTTATTTAGTTTTTATAATTGCCATAGCAATGTTCTTGATTTCAGAAAGATCTAATGTATTAGCTTTAATTTCTTTTATTAACTTTCTATCATTTTTTTTGGTATTTGATGAATATGATGAATCATAGTGGTTTTCTAAAAAATCTTTAGTTAATTCATACCATTTTTTTTCATTAATCATTTTTTCCCAGTTTTTAATAATAAAATTACTTTTTTTATTTTTTAAACCTTTAATAATTGGGTTAATTAAGGATGGATCATTACACATATAATTATAGTCATTAATAAGAAAGTTAGTTCTTGTATGGATACCTGCTTTTACCTCAATTCTTGGAGACAAAAGCATTTTAGACCATATTGATTTAGGTATATGAATGTTTCCAATTTTACTACTTTCTGCTTCTATATAAATAGTCTTTTTTAAGTTTATTTTTTTAATTTCATAATATAATAAACTTTCAAAATATTTTTGAGAAGGTTGTTTTAAATTAGGTATTATACCTAGTAAAGATCCTTTATGATTAGCTAATCCTTCTAAATCTAATATTTGTCCTCCTTGTTCTTTAATACTATGTAAAATTTTTGTTTTAGCGGATCCTGTCTTGCCGCTTATAAGTATTATGTTAAGTTTGGTTCCTATATAATCTATATATTTAATAACATCATTTCTATACTCTTTGTAACCACCTTGAAGCTGAGATGTTCTCCAACCAACTTCAGATAAGACTATACAAAAAGCTCTAGATCTTTGACCACCTCTCCAACAGTATACTAATGGTTGCCAAGATCCGTCTTTTTCTATGAAATTATTCTCAATATGATGTGCAATGTTTTTAGCAGATAGAGAAGAACCAATAATTTTAGCTTTAAAGCTACTTATTTTTTTATAGATTGTTCCAACTTTTTCTCTTTCTTCATTATTTAATACGGGGCAATTAATAGCGCCTACAATGTGGTCTTCGTTAAATTCAACAGGAGCTCTTACATCAATAATAGTGTCAAATTTTTTGTTATTCCATATTTTAGTAATTTTATGCTTTTTCATGACATTATATAAGTTTAATTTTGTTGTTAATATTATTTACATGCCCAATGATTGAGTAATTTATTTTGTTCTCTTTTAATAATTTAAATGAATTTTTTTTTGTTTTAGAGGAAATAATAAAAGCTAATCCACCCACTGTTTGAGGGTCATATATAATTTCATCAATTAATTTATTATCTCTTTCATAAATAACATTTTTATAAGCTGCATCATAATTAGCATTATATAAAGATGACCTAACACCTTTTTTTAATGCTAATGGAACTCCTTTATAAAAAGGTATATTATTGGTATTTATTGTTAATCCATTAATATTTTTATCTCGCTTAATTAAATTCAAAAGGTGGTTTGCTAAACCAAATCCTGTTATGTCAGTCATTGCTAAAACTTCAAGATTATTAGATAACATTCCAATTTTTTCGTTGCCTTCTGTCATTTGTTCAATGACATCTATCTGATAATGACTATCAATAAAATTATTATTTATTCCAGCAAAAATTAGTCCTGATCCTAATTTTCCGGTTAATATCAATAAATCTCCTTCATTTATTTTATTATGATTATATTTATTTTTAATTATTTTATTTTCTCCTGTAATAGAAAACCCTATTATGGGATCTTGATCATTGCCTATCATTGTATGTCCACCATTCAACAAACAATGATTTAGATTAAACACACTTTGTGCACCTAAAAGAACTTGATTTAAATCTCTTGAATTTATTTGAGGGGAACTTAATGGTAATTGAAGTATCATTTGAGCAGAAATTGGTTTTGATCTCACAGCATAAATATCACTTAAAGAGTGATTTGCTGCAATTTTACCTAATAGAAAAGGATCAGTTATAATTGCATTTATCATATCAATAGTTTGAAATAAATTTGGATAGCTTGGAATTGGAGAAGCATCGTCAGAAGATATTATTAGTTTTTTTGGTAAAGATTTTTCAAGAGCACTAAATGATACCTTAGCTGCACAACCTCTACACTGCATCTGGATTTCTTCAAATTCTTTAATGTCTATTTTAAAGCCAAATTTATTAGTAAATGATGCAATAATTCTTTTGAATTTTAAAGCTAAAGGTATTTTTTCATATTGATTAAATTTCCTAACAAAATTTTTATCGATAATTTTTTTTATAATAAAATTAAATTTAGATAAGTTTGAAAATCCATATTTTGTAGCAATAGCATTTCCATTTGACAATCCTATTAAAGCTAAATAATTGTTTTTATGATTAAATAAATATTTAGGTTTATTAGTAATGTAGTTTCTAATACTTTTAGCAAGAGGTTTTCCAGATCTTACAGCATAAACTCCTGCTTTAGGCAAATTCATTTTATCAAATTCTGCAATGTCTCCAGAGGCAAAAATAAAATTATAATTAGTCTGAAAAGAACTATTTACAATTATAAATCCTTTTTCATTTAAGTTAATATCTGATTTTTTAAGCCATTCTGGTGCCATGGCATCAGTTGCTAATATACATTTGTCAACATTAAATATTTTGTTGGTACTTGTAACAAAACAGCTTTTCTGTATTTCTATAACTCTCTCTTTATCAATAATTTCTATTTGAGCAATATTTAGCGCTTTTCTTGTTTGTATTTGAGATTTTTTAGGAAATGTTTTAAGTAATCCATTATATCCAGTAACTATAATAATTTTTAAAGGATGGTTGTCATTTTTATAGCGATTTCTTAAAGCTAAAGCTAATTCAACGGCCGCTGCACCTCCACCTATAAAAGCTATAGTTTTAATTTCCTTCATTTTATTTAAGAAATTTGAACTCAACTTAGATATTGGTTTTACAAATAAAGAAAACTTTTTTGCACCTTTTATATTAGTATAATTACTTTTTATACCACAATTGATAGATAAGAAATCATATGATATTGAAGGTCTATTTTTTAAATAAATTTCTTTATTTTCGCCTGAAATATTTATAACTTCTGAATGTATAAATCTAATATTTAATTTCATTGATAATTTAAAAAGATCTATATGAGTCTGTCTCCAAGAATAAATACCTTCTATATATCCAGGGATCATTCCAGAATATGGAGTGTCTAACTCATTGCTAATTAAAGTTATTCTAATTCCATGAATTGGTTTTTTAGCATAATTCATCATTAACATTAAATGAGAATGACCTCCACCAACTAAGATTAAGTCATTTTTAATTAATGTGTTTTCAGGCTTAAACATTTAATTCATTATATCAAATTAAAATGGAGGCCCGAAGCGGAATCGAACCGCTGTAAACGGCTTTGCAGGCCGTCGCATCACCACTCTGCCATCGGGCCATGTAAATGGTTGAATTTAACTCTATATCTATACATTGACTTACAAGCAAATAAAAAATCATGTTCTATTTTATTTTTATATTAAATTTTAAAATATATTAAAATTATAATTTTGTAATACATAATTTTTTATTTAAGTAATTATATTATACCTTAAATAGAATTTACTTTCTAAATTATTTATAAATGCTATTTATTCATTATATTAATTAATTTGTTATAATTGGAGTTAAATATGAATTTAATTTTTAAGATAAAAAAGCATGTAATTTTTTCTCTTTTCTTATTATCATCAGTTAATATATTTTCCTATTCTTATGCTAAAGATAACAATATTACATTTAAAAACTCTATTACAGAAACTTATAGAAACAGTTTAGAAATTAAAGCTGAAAAGTATCGCTTGGCAGCTATTAAACACTCTTTAGGAGAAGCTTATTCATCTAAGGATTGGAATAGTTCCTATACGGCCAACCTAAATTCATCAAACAAACAATCTGACTTTGAAGGTTCATACGTTAATGACGATGTAATAACATCTACATTATCTCTAAGTAAAAATTTATTTGATGGTGGAAAAAAATATGAAAAGACTTTGATTGCTAAAGATAATGTAAAAATGCATATTCAAAAATTAAAGGTTGTAGAACAAAATGTAATTTTGAAAGGTGTTAAGGCTTATCTAGACGTTTATTCCAGTCAATCAGTTGTCAAACTTAGAAGCATTAGTTTAGAAAGATTTAAAGGTCATGTTAAAGCTGCTAATTTAAAGCTTTCTGCGGGAACTGTAACGCCCACAGTTGTTGCTGAATCTGATGCAAGGTTAGCTAAAGCAAAATATGAATTTATTCTAGCTGAAGGTAACAGTAAAAATGCCTTTTCATCTTTTAAAAGTATTACAAAAATAAAAAATATACCCTTGGATTTAAAGTTGCCAATAGCACATTTAATTATTCCATTATCTGAAGAAAAAATAATTAAAATTTCTAAATTGAAAAATCCTTCAATAATCATTTCTCAATTAATAAATTCTATTGCTAAGAAAAATATTGATTTAGATAAAACTGTTAATAGGCCAACGTTAAAATTAGAATTCCAATTAAAAGACAATCAGTCTTCAGTGATATCTTCAACATCGGATTATCAAAGTTATGGAGCTAACATTACGTTTAACTCACCACTCTTTTATAATTATTCTTCAAGATCTTCATTAAAAAAATTAGATAAATTATATATTGCTTCATCAATAGATTTATCAGAAAAATATAGAGAAATTGAATTAGAAGCCATATCTTCATTACAAAGTTATAAAACATCTGTTGCCAAAACTTTAGCTTCTAAGAGCGAAAAGATGTCTTCTTTTCTAGCTCTAAACGGTATTAAAAAAGAATCTGAATATGGTGTTCGTACAATTCTTGATGTTTTAGATGCTGAAGTAGACTATTTAAATGCTTCTGCAAATCTTATAAAAAGCCAAGCTGATCAAATTTATAATTTGTATGTTATTAAATCAATTTTAGGTGAATTATCCATAAATGACTTTAATGATAATTATAAAGATGAAAATAAATTGATAGAAAATAAATTGAAATTTAATGTAATTGATACTGATATGCTTAAATAAACTTATATATGATGGAAATAAAAATATAATGATGGATAAAAGGTTTGATTCTCAATCTATAGAAAAAAAATGGTATAAAAAATGGTTGGATAGCGGCTCATTTTCTTCCAATAATGAATCATCAAAATTACCATATACGATCATGATGCCTCCTCCAAATGTCACTGGATCATTACATATTGGGCATGCTTTAACTTTTACCATACAAGATATTTTGATTAGGTTTCATAGAATGTTAGGGTATGATGTTCTTTGGCAACCTGGAACAGATCATGCAGGCATAGCAACTCAAATGGTAGTTGAGAGAGAATTAGCCAAAAAAGAAATTTCCCGACATACCCTTGGTAGAGATAAGTTTATTGAAAAAGTTTGGGAATGGAAATCTAGGTCTGGCGGTGAAATTACTAAACAATTAAGAGCTTTAGGAGCTTCCCCTGATTGGGAAAAAGAACGTTTTACTATGGATGAAGGTTTATCGGAAGCCGTTAAAAATGTGTTTGTTAAGTTATATAAAGAAGGTCTGATATATAGGGATAAAAGACTTGTTAACTGGGATCCAAAACTATTAACAGCCATCTCAGATTTAGAAGTTGAACAAAAAGAAGTTGAGGGTAATTTTTGGTATTTTAACTACCCCATTCAAGATAGTGATGAATATATTACCATAGCAACAACAAGACCAGAAACTATTTTAGGAGATACTGCTGTTGCAGTTAATCCTGAAGATAAGAGATATTCACATTTAAAAGGAAGGTATGTTATTTTACCAATTTTAAATAAACCCATCCCTATTATTTTTGATGAATATTCTGATCTTGAAAAAGGTTCAGGAGCAGTAAAGATAACACCTGCACATGATTTTAATGATTTTGAAGTAGGAAAACGTCATAATTTAGAAATGATAAATATTTTAAATCATGATGCTACTATTAATGAAAATGGTACTAAAGATTTTGAAGGTCTTGATAGATTTGAAGCCAGAAAAAAAATAATTAATATTTTCAAAACTTTGAATTTATTTGTTAAAGAAGAAAAAATTATTCATACAGTTCCTCATGGAGACAGGTCAAATGTTGTTGTCGAGCCGTGGTTAATGGATCAATGGTATGTTGATGCTGCAGTTTTAGCCAAACCAGCTATAGAAGCTGTAAAAAGTGGAAAAACAAAATTTATACCAAAAAATTGGGAAAAGACTTATTTTGAATGGATGAATAACATTCAACCTTGGTGTGTTTCAAGACAACTTTGGTGGGGACATAGAATTCCTGCATGGTTTGGACCTGATAATAAAATATTTGTTGAAAATAACCAAAAAGAAGCAGAAATTTCTGCAAAAAAATATTATGGTAAAGATGTCTTATTAACTCAAGATGAAGATGTTTTAGATACTTGGTTTTCCTCTGCCTTATGGCCTTTTTCAACTCTTGGTTGGCCAGAAAAAACAAAAGATTTAGATAAATATTATCCTACAACTGTTCTTGTTACTGGTTTTGATATAATTTTTTTCTGGGTTGCGAGAATGATGATGATGGGAATCCATTTTATGGATGGTAAAATTCCATTTAAAGAAATTTACATTCATGCTTTAGTTCGAGATGATAAAGGACAAAAAATGTCTAAATCAAAAGGAAATGTTTTAGATCCTTTAGATTTGTCTGAAAAATATGGTGCAGATTCTCTTCGTTTCACCTTAACTGCAATGGCTGCTCAAGGCAGAGATATAAAGTTATCTGAGGAAAGAATTGCTGGATATAGAAATTTTAGTACTAAAATATGGAATGGGTGTAAATTTTTAGAATTTAATGAATGCAAATTAGAATTAAAAACAAATATTACTGAAATTAAATTGCCTGTTAACAAGTGGATTATTGATTTATATAATAAACTAAATTTTAAAGTTATGAATTCAATAAAAGAATATAAATTTAATGATGCTGCTGATGTTATTTATCAATTTATCTGGAAAGACTATTGTGACTGGTATATTGAATTTATCAAACCAATTTTAAGTTCTAGAGATAATGAAGCTTATTTAATAGAAACCAGACATGTTTCAATTAATGTAATGAAAAATGTTATATTAATGCTTCACCCTATAATGCCTTATCTAACTGAGGAGATATCTGAAAAACTTTTTAAATCTACTAAATTAGTTATTTCTTCTTCTTGGCCTGATTTAATGTTTGAAAACAAAGATCTGTTAAATAATATAGATTTATCAATAAAATTAATATCAGAAATCAGATCTTTAAGAGTTGAAAAAAATATACCTTTAAAATCTAAATTAGAATTAATTTTAAAAAACGTTTCTTTAGAAAAGAAAAAAAATATAATTGATAACTCTGATTTAATAACTAATTTAGCTAAATTAGAAAAAATAATATTTTCAAATGATAATGACGTGTCAAATGATAAATTTATTATCAGCACAGTGGATGAAATTACTTTAATGATAGCTGTTGAAGGATCTATTGATGTTGATGGTGAAAGAAAAAGATTGAACAAAGAATTATCTAATATTAAAGATGAAATAGAAATTATTGGTAAGAGACTTGATAATCCCGAATTTGTTAATAAAGCTCCTCCAAAAGTTGTAAAAGAAGTAAAAGAAAAACAAGGAATTTATAAAAAGAAAAAAGAAGAAATTGAAAAAGCTTTAATTAGTTTATAAAAAGAAAAGGTATCAAGCATGAAAAATTCAAAAACAGTTTTAATAGATAAAAATCCTGGCAGAAGTTCACAAACATACGGAATCGCTAGAATTCTTAATACTGACCTTGACTTAATTCATGAACCATCAATAGGTGTTGTCGGTAACAAAGGTGACTCACAATGTTACTTAGGTGTTGAAGAAAAAGTAAAAACTATACATGAAAACCTTAGACTTCGTATTGGTCAAGCTCCTGGCGATATTAGAATGCGTTTAGTTCAACCCGAATACACCATAGCTACTTCAGATGGTATAAGAAATGGCACTAGAGAAATGCGTTACTCACTTATTGGAAGAGAAGTGACAAACGATACTTTATGTGAACATCTTAGTGCATCTGGCCTTGAAGGCACAATAGCTGTTGTTGCATGTGATAAACCACCAGTTGGAACTTTGTCAGCTATTTTAGAACATAACCGACCAGCTATTATTATGTCTGATGGACCGATAAGACCAGGGATAGACTCTGTTACGAATGAACCTCTTGATATTGTTTCAAGCTATCAAGTTGCAGCTAGTGATGATGAAGAATTTAAAAAAAGAATTGCTTGTGAAGCATGCCCAGGTTTTGGAAGTTGTGGTGGAATGTTTACATACAATACGATGCAAACATTTATAGCTGTTGTCGGAATGCAGCCACTTCATATGGTTTCACCTGCTTCAGATGACAAAAGAAGGTTAGAGGTTTTTCCTAATCAACTAATTAGTTATTTAGATAACATGATTAAAAAAGACATTAAGCCAAGGGATATAGTTACGAGAGACTCTATTAGAAATGCTGTTATTGTTGCAATGTCGATTGGTGGTTCAACTAATGTTATGCTTCATGCACCTGAATTAGCAAGAGCTGCAGGATATAAAAGTTTTAATGATGATATTATGAGCTCAGAGGAATTTAATTATTTATCAGAAAAGGTTGTTCCTGTTTTAGTTAATGCTAGACCATTCGGAAAATATTCAATGGTAGATATTGATGAAAAAGGTGGAGTACAAGTTTTTGTTAAAGATTTATTAGACTCAGGTTTGTTAAACGGTAATACTTTAACGTGTACTGGTGAAACTTTAAAAGAACAAATTGATCGTCTTTCTCCTTCTCTTCCGGATGGCGAAGTTGTTTTTTCAGTTAAAAATCCATATAAAAACACTGGTGGATTAAGAGTTTTAGGTGGCAATCTATCTCCTGAAAAAAGTTCTATTTTAAAACTAGCTGGAGTTGAAGGTGGTTTAGAAAATAATGTGTTTATTGGTAAAGCTAGAATTTTTGATGGTGAGCAAAAACTTCTTGATGCATTAGAAAATGAACCACAAAATTTTATGAACAAAGACATGATTGTCGTACGTTATGAAGGTCCTGTTGGGGGTCCAGGTATGCCTGAAATGCTTGATTCAACTTCACGAATTACAACGTTATGTAGAGAAAGAAATATTATAGTAGGTCTTATGACAGATGGAAGGTTTTCAGGAGGTTCAGTTGGTCTTGTTATAGGTCACGTAGGTCCTGAGGCAGCGATTGGTGGTCCAATTGCTTTAATTGAAGATGGTGATGAAATAATTGTTGATCTTAATAAAAATCAAATAAATTGCACTCAATTAATCAATGAAAAAACTCTTAAATCAAGAAAGACTATATGGCAAAAAGCTTTTGATGATAACAATGGTATCCATCCATCAGTTGGTTTAGCTGACACTAGGTTATTAAACAGAATGCGAAGTTCAGCAGTATCAGCTATATTTGGAGCAGGCATGCATCCTAATAGAGAATTATGGATACCTGATCCTCGTGAAGCAGGAAAATCAGATTTTATTCCTAAGAATATTTATAAAAATTAATCTAGTTAATTTTTTTAATTTCTATCCATACGGGGGTATGATCACTAGGTTTTGTTTTGCCTCTAATATTTTTATCAATACCAGCATTTAATAATAAATCCACTATTTCAGGAGATATTAATAAGAAATCAATTCTTATACCATTATCTTTTTGCCATGCTCCAGCTTGATAATCCCAGAAGCTATATTCTTGTTTATATGGATATTTAATACGAAATGAATCTAATAGACCTATATTAATTAATTCTTTCATTAAGTTTCTTGTTTTCTTTAAGTATAAGGCGTCATCTAACCATTGGGATACATCATAACAGTCAATGCTATTTTGAATAACATTAAAATCTCCTCCTATAACTAAAGGTTCGTTGCTATCATAAATGTTTTTTGCATATTTTATGAGACGTTCCATCCAATTGATTTTATAATCGTATTTTGGCCCCGGGGCAGGGTTACCATTTGGTAAGTATAAACAAATAATATTAATATTTAAAATTTTAACATGCAAAAATCTAGCTTGTTCATCTTCTATGTCATCTTGATCATAGAAAGGTAAAGTACGAGTGATTTCATTTATTTTGAATTTGCTTGCAATTGCAACGCCGTTATAAGATTTCTGACCTGAAAATAATATATTGTAATTTTTTAATTTAAATTCATCTTTTGGAAATGTTTCATCAACAGATTTAGTTTCCTGCATCAACAAGATATCAGTATTTGATTCATCTAACCAATCTAAGACATTAGTTAGTCTCATTTTAATGGAGTTAACATTAAAGCTAGCAATTTTAATTGTCATAAATAAATTCTAATTTTAAGAGTTAAATCGAGAAACTTGTTCCACAACCACAGTTTGCTGTTGCATTAGGGTTTTCAATTTTAAAATAAGAGCCTGACAATTCAGAAACAAATTCTAATGAACTTCCTTTTATGAAATCAATTGATACTTTATCAATTAAGTATTTTACGTTATTTTGTTCAAAAACTAAATCATCATTATTAGGATTTTTTTCAAAAGAAAAATCATATTGAAAACCAGAACACCCTCCACCTAAAACTGATATCCTAAAGAATGAACCTTCTTCATTCTTTAATAAAACTTTTATTCGTTCTGATGCATCATTAGATAACTTAAAATCTTCTCTATTAATTTCTAATACATTAACCATGATTTATTACTTTCTATTTTCAATTTTTAACTGATTTATTCAGTTGGCACAATATTATATATATATATATATTGATATAATTACATAATTAAATGATATAACAAATTAATTTTTGGATTTAACTATGAAACAAAATATTGAAAATCGTTATTTGAGTCCATTTGCTTGTCACAGCCCTCAATCTAAAGGTAGATTATATAAAGATGATTTTCTTAATTTTCAAAGAACAGAGTTCCAGAGAGATAGAGATAGAATAATCCATTCTGATGCTTTTCGAAGATTAAAGCATAAAACACAAGTTTTTGTTTATCATGAAGGTGATCATTATAGAACTAGATTAACGCATACTCTTGAAGTAGCTCAAATAGCAAGATCTATAGCTAGGTCATTGAATGTCAATGAAGATTTAACAGAGACAATTGCATTAGCTCATGACCTAGGACATCCTCCTTTAGGACATAGAGGGGAGGATGTGTTAAATAAACTCATGCTGGATTACGGTGGATTTGACCATAATGAGCAAACAATAAGAGTTATAACAAAATTAGAAAAAAAATATCATGAATTTAATGGATTGAATCTTACTTTTGAAACTTTAGAGGGTTTAGTTAAACATAATGGACCGTATATAAATAACAAAAAAGTACCTATTACTATTCAAAAGCTTAATGATGATTTTTCTTTAAATTTATCTTTGTTCGCGTCTTGCGAAGCTCAAATAGCGAATATTGCAGATGATGTTGCATATTTAACTCATGATTTTGATGATGGGCTTCGTGAAAAATTATTTAAATTAAATGATTTAAAAAAACTAAAATTACCTGCACTAATAATTTATAAGATAGAAAAAAAATATCCTGACATAAATATTAGAGTTTTAACTCATCAACTAATTAGATTATTAATTGCTCATTTTATAAATGATATAGTAACTAATTCATTATTAATAATAAAAAATAATAAATTTAAATCTGTTGATCAAATTCGAAATTTCAATCAACCTATTATTCAAATGTCTGATTTATCATTAGAATATATGAAAGAAATAAGAGATTTTTTATTTAAGAATATGTATTTTAATAAAGATGTTTTAAAAAAGTTATCAATTGCATCTGAAATGATAGAAAAATTATTTACTTTATATAATCAAAATCCAAATTTACTGCCTTTACAATGGAAGATTTTTAAGGACAAAAAAATAATAGATTGTTCTAAAAAAGTTAAAACTAGAGTGATTTCTGATTATATATCTGGTATGACAGATGTTTTTTTAAAATTAGAATATAATAAATTTTTTAATGAGGATAATTAAGAGTAATGAATATCTATAAAGACTATTTAAATTTTTTAAAAGATACTGTGCTCTTATTAAAGAAAAAACATAAATATGAATTTGATATTAATGACATTTTTTCTAAAATCACCTTAGAGCCTCCAAAAAATTTATCTCACGGCGATATGTCTACTAATGTTGCAATGTTACTAGCTCCAAAGTTTAAAAAAAAACCATATGAAATCGCTGAAATATTTAAAGAAGAAATTAATACATTTCCAGGAATTAAAAGTGTTTCAATAGCAGGGCCAGGCTTTCTTAATATTATATTAGATCGCTTAACATGGTCAAATTGCCTATACAAGATACTAATAAATCCAGATGATTGGGACCAAGTTAACATTGGAAAAGGCTCTAATGTCAATTTAGAATATATATCAGCTAATCCTACAGGGCCTCTTCATGCTGGTCACGCTAGAGGAGCCGTATTTGGTGACGCGTTAGCATCTCTCTTAAGCAAAGTTGGGTTTAATGTAACAAAAGAGTACTATATAAATGACGCAGGTAGTCAAATTGAAAAGTTAGTTCAATCTTCCATTTTAAGATATAATGAATGCCTTGGAGATAAAATTACGGTCATTCCCAAAGGATTATATCCTGGAGATTATCTAAAAGAAGTTGGTAAGGCTCTTTTTATAAAATATAATAATAAATTAAAAACTTATGATAACGAAGAAATTTTCAAAATAGTTAGTGAATTATCTTTAAAAATTATGCTTGATAATATAAAAAATGATCTATTTAAACTTGGTATAGAAATGGATATCTATACAAGTGAACAGAAGATTGTTTCCAGTGACTTATTAAGTAATGTAATAAATATACTTGAAAGAAAAAAACTTCTTTATAAAGGGATCTTAGCTCCACCAAAAGGTATGAAAACTGATGATTGGGAAACTCGCGAACAGCTTTTGTTTAAATCTTCAAATTACGGAGATGATACTGATAGGGCTCTTCAAAAATCAGATGGATCTTGGACATATTTTGCTACAGATATGGCTTATCATCTAGATAAAATTAATAGAACTAATGGTGATCTAATTAATGTTTTAGGAGCTGATCATACAGGCTACATTTCCAGAATAAATGCTGCTGTTAATGCGCTTTCTGATAACAAAGTTAGCATAGATACAAAAGTTTGTTCCTTAGTTAATCTTTTAGAAGATGGCAAACCACTTAAAATGAGCAAAAGGGCTGGAACATTTGTAACTTTATCTGACATTATAGATGCAGTTGGTAAAGATGTGTTGAGGTTTATTATGCTAACTAGAAGAAATGATCAATCACTTGATTTTGATTTTAAAAAAGTTAAAGAAAAATCAAAAGATAATCCTGTCTTTTATGTTCAATATGCTTATGCAAGGTGTCATTCAATTTTTAAAGCTGCTGAAACAGTTAAAGAGAATTTATATCCGAATAATTTAAACCTGTTGAAAGCTGAAGAAGAATTAAACCTTATTAAATTTATTTCTTTATGGCCTAGAATATTAGAGTTAGCTGCTAAACATCATGAACC
>Ga0209711_10001647_pt1 | contig 21398 bp, 19 predicted proteins | sample ArcticOcean_MG_C_7_FD_187441 | JGI IMG/M metagenome (GOLD analysis project Ga0209711, IMG submission 187441) | Marine microbial communities from western Arctic Ocean - ArcticOcean_MG_CB11_88 (SPAdes) (version 2) | ecosystem: Environmental > Aquatic > Marine > Oceanic | place: Arctic Ocean...
CTCGGCGCTGGCTGATGGCCGCGCCAGCTGTATTCCTCGGCGCCTGCACGCTCTTTGGCTTCGCGTTCCTCGGAAACATCACCAACTGGGTTCGGCCCGCCGCCGTCACGATCAACAACAAGGCCGTGGTCTACTCACTCATCCGCTGGCCGGGGCTCACCGACGCGTTCTTGATTTCGGCAGGGATCGTCGCCGCAGGCGCCGCACTTGGGTGGGCCATGAGCCGTCGCGCTACCGACACCGCCCCGCGCACGATTGGTGCCGACACGGTCGACATGAGTATCGACGGATCGATCACGATTGCACGTCATATCGCAGCGCGCGTCCAGCACGGATCGCTGCCCGGCTACGTGCTCACCATGGTCGCCGTCGCAGCGCTTGCCACCATCCCATTCATCAGCGCGATCGACTTCGACATGATCACCGGTGCCGACAATGCCGCCCAAATGGTCCTCGCAATCTTCGTCGCGGCGAGCGCCGTCGCCTCCACGCAGGTCAGGACGCGGCTCGGAGCGGCACTCGTGCTTGGCTCCGTTGGTTTCGCCATTGCTGGCCTCTTCGTCACCAGCGGCGCACCTGACCTCGTTCTCACCCAACTGCTCGTCGAGACCGTCATCGTGGTCGGCTTTGTGCTCGGCCTCGGTCGCCTCACGACCACGTTCCCCCGCCACGGCGCAACCTGGCAGACCACTCGTATCGGCGTATCACTGATGGCTGCGGCCGCAGTGGCTGTCGGCCTCGCCGGAAGTGCTCGCGGGCCGGTGCCGGCATCGAACATCGAGCGTTTGAGTGACGAAGCGGTGTCCGAGGGCGGCGGCAAAAATGTGGTCAATGTCATCCTCACCGACATTCGTGCACTTGACACGCTCGGCGAAATCGTCGTACTCGCCGTCGTAGCAGTCGGCGTATTGGCGCTGCTGCATCGCCGACCCGAAGTTGTGCTCTCACCCGACGAGCCAAGCCGTCTCCCCGAGCCCACTGACAATCTGACGGGAGCCGACCGATGAGCGATCAGACCACCGGCCCCTCCCCGATCGTGAGCCTCAGCGTTCGCGCAGCCACACCACTGGCGCTGGTCATTGCCGTATTCGTGTTCTTCGCGGGGCACAACCGGCCGGGCGGTGGATTTGCCGCGGGCTTGCTGATCGGCGCCGTGCTCGTGCTGCGCAGCGTTGCTGGGTTCCCGGTGCCGTTCCGTGCAATCCCGCTTCTGGCGATCGGCACAATCATCGCCTGCGCCGTTGCTCTCGCGCCGATGCTCTGGGGCGATGTGTTTCTTAATCAGGTCGTTGTCGAACAGACACTCCCGTTGCTCGGAAAAGTGAAGAGCGGCTCAGCGCTGGTCTTTGACATCGGCGTCACCTTGATCGTCTCTGGGCTGATCGTTGCTGTGCTCGACGGGTTCCGTGCCGACCACTTGGCAACGCCTCCGCCAGACTTGGCGAACGAGAAAACAAACGCGGAGAACGACTCATGAGCGCCGCACTGATCGCTGCTGTCGCCGCCCTCGTGGGCTCTGGCGTCTATCTCATCACGTCGCGTTCGCTCAGCCGGATCGTCCTCGGCTTCTCACTGCTCGGCCATTCCGCTGTGTTGGCACTCCTTGCAGCCGGAGGGTCAGCAGGAGCACCGCCGATCGTCGGCAGCTCCGACCGGGCACCATCTGACCCGCTCCCCCAGGCATTCTCGCTGACCGCCATCGTTATCTCGTTCGGCCTCACGCTGTTCGTCTTGGCACTCGCTTCGCGCCAGCGTCAGCTCACGGGTGACGACCTCGTCGAAGACGACGTGGAAGACCGGCGCGTCGCACAGCTGTCTTCGAAACCGGCTGATGATCGCGCAGGTGAGACCGCGTGAACGCAATCATTGCACTCGCCATCGTCGGCCCATTAGCGGCCTCCGGCGTCGGGCTACTCGTTCGCGAACGGCATCACCTGCGGGACGCGATCACGCTCATGGGCCTGTCGGCCACCGCGCTTGCCGCCATTGCATTGCTGATCGACGTACAGCGCAACGGCACCACTGTCGTACGCGTCGGTGGATGGGACCCCGAGTTGGGCATCGTCCTCGTTGCCGACCAATTCGCCGCACTGATCCTCGTCGTTGCCACCTTGACCATCCTCGTGGTCGACATCTTCGCGATTGGCCAACGCGGCACAGCGTCGACTGGTGACCAGACCGTTGTTGGCCCGATGCTGCTCGTGTTGACTGCTGGCGTCAGCTTGGCCATCCTGACCGGCGATCTCTTCACCCTTTTCGTCGCGTTCGAATTGATTCTTGTGTCGAGCTATGTGCTGCTCACCCATCAGGGCCGCGCCGCACAGCTGCGATCCGGCATGACGTACGTCGTCATCAACCTGCTGGCGTCAACGTTGTTCCTCCTCGGCCTCGCCTACGTCTACACGGCGACGCGCACGGTCAACATTGCCCTGCTGGCCGAGCGGATCCCCGAACTCGACAACGGTGTTCGCCTCGGTATCGGGCTCTGGTTCCTTGTTGTGTTCGGCACGAAGGCGGCAATGTTTCCGCTGTTCTCGTGGCTGCCCGACAGCTACCCGACCGCACCAACCACTGTCACTGCTGTCTTCGCCGGACTGCTCACAAAAATCGGTGTGTACGTGATGATTCGCTTCCACACCCTGACGGGGATGGACGATCTCGGCCCCGTCATCTTGGTCGCGGCCGGGCTCACCATGCTCGTTGGTGTGGCGGGGGCGCTGGCTCAAAACGACGTGAAGCGGATCCTTTCGTTCCACGTCGTCAGCCAAATTGGCTACATGCTGATGGGCCTCGGCCTGTTCAGCGTTGCCGGTGTCGCTGGCGCTGTGCTGTTCCTCGTGCACCAGATTCCGGTCAAGACCGTCATGTTCCTCGTCGGCGGCCTCATCGAAGACGACCAGGGCAACTCAAGCCTTGACAAGGTGGGCGGTCTCGCAGCACGCCGACCAATCATTGCGGTGCTCTTCGCAATCCCAGCTTTGAGCCTGGCGGGCATCCCCCCGTTCTCCGGCTTCGTTGCCAAGCTGTCGCTCATCGACGCGGGCATCAATGCGGGCTCGGTGGCAATCGTTGTCGTTGCCCTCGTCGCCAGTATGTTCACACTGCTGTCGATGTCCAAGATCTGGCTCGGTGTGTTCTGGCGGGAACCAACGCCGCCGTCCGAACCCGCATCGTCGAAGGCATCAAAGCGAATGATGAACGGGGCCACCATGGCTGCTGTGGCAGGCACCCTCGCCGTCGTCGCGCTCGCCGGGCCGCTTTGGAACATGAGCGAGGAAATTGCCCGTGACCTCCTCGACGGGCAGACCTATATCAACGAGGTGCTCGGCACCGATCGCGGTGGGGTGGCATCGCCATGAGTGCTCGCATCGATCGCATCAAGCCCCTGGCAACGCCACGCATGCTGCTCTTGATTGCTGTACTCGTTGTCGCGTGGTGCGGGCTGTGGGAAGCCTTCAGCATCGCCAATGTGCTGTCGGGCATCATCGTTGCCGTCATCGCACTTGTTATCGCCGGGGCGAGCCCAGCCGGTCACGCAGTGCACTTCGGGGCACTGTTCCAGCTGGTCTGGCTCGTCTTCGTCGACCTGGTTCGTTCAACCGCACAGGTGGTCTGGGAGATCCTGACGCCTGTCGACTACACCGACGAAATCATCATCGGCATCGACACCAGGGCCGACTCGTCGGCGCACCTGCTGTTGCTCACCGTGTCGATCACGCTCACGCCCGGCACCGCAATCGTTGACATCAACGTCGACACCGGACGGCTCTACCTGCATCTGCTGCATGCTGACGCCGCACCGCAGGTGACCAAGCATGTCGAGCGGCTTGCCGAGTTGGCGTGCCGTTCGTTCCCCACTGCCGATCTGGGAACTGATTCGCCTTCTGATCCAGCTACCGATCCGGCTTCTCATCCGGTAGCCGTGCCGAATTCTGGGCCGCTTGTAGAAGGGGAGGACACCGCCACATGATTACTTCGATCGCCATTGCACTGTTCGTTGTCTCCAGCCTGTGCGCCATGACCCGCGTGATCCGGGGGCCTGGCCTTGCCGACCGAGTGATTGCACTCGATGTTGCGCTCGTCGCCCTGATGGGAGCGATTGCCACGAAGGCCGCCAGTACCGGGTCGACGACCTACCTGCCGATCGTCGCTGTCGTGGCAATCGTCGGCTTTACCGCAACCGTCGTCATGACGCGCTTCCTCGAACAGGGGTCCAGCTCGTGAACCCGATATCGAGTGCACTCATCCTCGGCGGCGCGGTGCTCGCTGTACTGGCCGGCGTCGGCCTTTTGCGCTTCAAGAGCGCAGCTGCACGGTTCCATTCCGCCGGCAAAGCCAGCCCGATCGCCTTCATCTTCGTCGCCATTGGTGCAGCCCCCGAAGTCGGCCTGTTCGGCGCGGCGCAACTGGCGGTCGCGGCAGCAGCGCTGGTGTTGACTTTGCCCGCTGCAACCCACCTGTTGTTTAGAGCAACACATCACACCAGCTCGTCGGCCTATCTTCGTGACGACGCCCTGACCCGAGACCGAATCAACCAGGCGTCAAAGGAGACCCAGCCGTGAACATGCCCAGCACCAGCACCAGCACCCGCACCCGCACCCGCACCAGCACCCGGCGCGATCCCGTGCACGCTCCAACGCCCGACTTGCCGTCGTGGACATTCCTCACCAACCACGCCCACGTGATGGTCGCACTCGATCGAGACCCCGACCTGCGCCAGCGCGATCTGGCCTATGCCGTCGGCATCACCCAGGGTGCAGTGCAACGTATTCTTGACGAACTCGTCCAGGCCGGATTCTTACGTCGCGAGAAAATTGGCCGGCGGAACCACTACGAGATCGTCGCCAAAGAGCCGCTCCGACACCCGCTCGAGGCCAAGCACAACATCGGCGAGCTACTCACCATGCTCCGCGACTAACTGTCACACTGTGAACGGTCACACTTTGGTCAGACCTCAGTGTGACGAGCCGGCCTGTCACACTGTGGTCTGACCGCAGCGCCAGCGTGCAGCGCCAGCGTGCAGCGCCAGATCGGGCGGAACCAGGCGTGACAGTTGGGCATCGATTCTTGTCATGCAGTCACCCTGTTGCACAAGGTTCTGTCGTACTACTTTTTGGCGCATGGATGGTCAGCGGCGGAGGCCTCGTGGGCCCAAGCGCACGCGCTCGGTCGTTGGTGATCAGCCGCCGTTTGCACAGCCCCGGATGACAATGCCTCCAACGGAAGCGGTGTCTGACGACGAACTCGAAGCCATTCATCTGGCCTCGCTCCGGGTGCTCGCCGAGACCGGCATCGACTTCTTGCACCGCGAGGCGCGCACGATGCTGGCAGTAGCCGGTGCGAGTGTCGACGGCGACCGCGTGCGGTTCGACGCCGACATGATTGGCGAGTACCTCGCCCACATCCCGAGCGAGTTCACGCTGCACGGCCGGTTGCCAGGCCGGAACCTGCAAATCGGCGGCAACTGGGTCACCTTTGCATCCGTGGCGAGCGCGCCGAACTACGTCGGTCTCGACGGGCAGCGGCGCACGGGCGACCGGGCCGGATACCAGGACTTCCTCAAACTCGGGCAGATGCTCAACTCGGTCCACACGTTCGCCGGGTATCCGGTCGAGCCAGTCGACCTGCACGCATCGATCCGTCACCTCGAAGCCGGCTACGACGCGCACACCCTCACCGACAAGTCGTTCCACATCTACTCACTCGGCCAGCAGCGCAACCTCGACGGCATCGAAATGGCGCGTCTCTCGCGCGGAGTCGATCACGAGACGTTCGAGCGCGAGCCGAGCCTCTCGTCGATCATCAATGCCTCGTCGCCACTGCGGTACGACCATCCGATGCTCGAAGGAATCATTCAGATGTCGGCGCGCAACCAGGTGATTATCATCACGCCGTTCACACTTGCCGGCGCCATGGCACCAATCACCTTGGCCGGTGCACTGGTCCAGCAGAACGCCGAGGCGTTAGCCGGGCTGGTCTTCACACAGGTCGTCCGTAAAGGTGCCCCTGCGGTGTACGGCGGGTTCACCTCGAACGTCGACATGCGCTCGGGCGCGCCAGCGTTCGGCACGCCCGAATATGCCAAGGCGGCCTTGGTCGGCGGGCAGTTAGCCCGCCGCTACAACCTGCCGTATCGGTCGTCGGCAGTGAGCGCGTCGAACGCCGTCGACGCCCAGGCCGGGTACGAGACAACGTGGGCGTTGTGGGGCGCAATCATGGGCGGCGCGAACTTCGTGATGCACGGCGCCGGCTGGATGGAGGGCGGCCTCCACGCGAGCTACGACAAGATGGTCATCGACGCCGACCTGCTGCACATGGTCGGCCAGTTCCTCAAGCCACTCGATCTGAGCGACGATGCGCTCGGCATCGATGCGATCGCAGGGGTCGGTCCAGCGGGCCATTTCTTTGGTGAAGCCCACACACAGGCGCGCTACCAGACCGAGTTTTACGGCCCGATGGTGAGCGACTGGCGCAACTGGGAAACATGGACCGAGGCCGGTTCGCCCACCGCCAACACCCGCGCCAACGCACTCGCCCGAGAGATCATCGAACAGTACGAACCGCCTCCCATGGACGACGCAATCCGAGCCGAACTGCGCGATTTTGTCGACCGCCGAATCAACGAAGGCGGCGTCGAAACCGATTTCTAGAAACTCTCAGACGGTCACAGGAGCAGAACCATGAAGACACAGGCACAGGTAGTGGTGATTGGCGGCGGGGTCGTGGGCGCGTCAGTGCTGTATCACCTGACGTTGGCGGGCTGGACCGACGTGATGATGGTCGAGCGCCGCGAGCTCACTCACGGATCCACGTGGCACTCGGCGGGCGGCATGCACACCCTCAACGGCGACCCGAACGTTGCTGCGCTCCAGCGGTACACCGTCGAGCTGTACGACAAGATCCAAGCCGAGTCAGGCCGCGACTGCGGCATTCACATGACTGGCGGCCTGCAGCTTGCTGACACGCCCGAGCGGATGGACTATCTCCGGATGGCCCACGCCCGCGGTCGGTACCTCGGCATGGAGACCGAGCTGGTGTCGCCCAAGGAGGCCCACGAGCTGGTGCCGTTCCTTGATCCGAAGTACTTCGTCGGAGCGATGTACGACAAGCACGAAGGCCACGTTGACCCGTCGGGCGTCACCCACGCCTATGCCGAGTGCGCTCAGCAACGCGGCGCTGAGATCAACAAGTACGTGTGGGTGCACGACATCACGCGCGCCGCCGACGGAACGTGGGATTTACACGTGCACGACACGCGTCAAAATCAAGACCTCGGGATTATCAACTGCGAGCACTTCGTCAACGCTGGCGGCTTGTGGGCCCGTGAGGTCGGTCGGATGACTGGGCTCGAGTTGCCGATCCTGGCCATGGAGCACATGTACCTGATCACCGAAGAGGTACCGCAGCTGGAGGAATGGCGACAGTCATCGAAAATGTCTGGCTTCCACGTCGTCGATCTTGGCGGCGAGATGTACATGCGCGAAGAGGGCAACTCACTGCTGCTCGGGACCTACGAGCGCAAGGGCGTGCCGTGGGCGCCACATCAGACCGACTGGAGTTTCGGTGCACAGCTTCTGACGCCCGATTTAGAACGCATCGGCGAGAACCTCGAGGTCGGCTTCAACCACTTCCCGATCTTCCAAGAGATTGGCATCAAAGACACGATCAACGGGCCGTTCACTTTCGCGCCGGACGGCAACCCGCTGATCGGACCGGTCAAGGGCCAGCCCGGCCACTGGCTGGCGTGCGGCGTGATGGCTGGGCTCAGCCAGGGCGGCGGCGTCGGGCTGAGTATGGCGAACTGGATGACCGAGGGCGACCCCGGCTTCGACATCTGGGGCATGGACAACGCTCGCTTCGGCGACTGGGCAACCCCGCGCTACACGAACTCCAAAGTGCGCGAGAACTACGGGCGGCGTTTCAGGATCACGTTCCCTAACGAGGAGTTGCCTGATGCTCGCGAGCACATGCAGTCGCCAATCCACGACCGACTCGAATCGCACAACGCGGTGTGGGGCGCGTCGTATGGCCTCGAAGTAGCGCTGTGGTTCCAGACCCACGGTAAGGCAGAAGAAAACGTGACCTTCCGACGTTCAAACGCGTTCGATGTGGTGGCCGAAGAAGTGGCCGCTGTGCGCAACGGCGTCGGCATTTTCGAGACAACGGGCTACGCCAAGTACGAGGTGACTGGCACCGGTGCTCGGGCGTGGCTCGACGGCTTGCTCACCAATAACATTCCGCCGGCCGGCCGCCTGGCATTGACGCCGATGCTTAACCACCAGGGCAAGATCATTGGCGACTTCACCGTGGGGTGTCTGACCGATGCGTTGGGCGACGAACGGTTCATGATCTTCGGCTCGGGCGCAGCCCAGCAGTATCACGAGCGCTGGTTCCGTGAGCAGCTTCGAGTCGCATCACCAGCAGGCGGCGACGTGAGCCTGCGGGTGTGCGGCAACGAGCTCACGGGGCTGTCGATCGCTGGTCCGAACGCTCGTGTGGTGCTCGACGAGCTCACCGACTTCGACGTGAGCAACGACGAGTTCGGCTTCCTCGACTTCCGCCAAACCTGGGTCGGCAGCGTCCCATGCATGGTCGGGCGAGTGACCTTCACTGGTGACCTCGGCTACGAGATCTGGTGTGCCGCGAGCTTTCAACAGCAACTGTTCGACACGCTTTCTGAGGCCGGTCGACCGCACCGCATGCGGCTATTTGGCCTGCGTGCACTCGACTCGATGCGCCTCGACAAGGGGTGGGGCTCATGGGGCACCGAGTACCGCCCGATCTATGACCCGTATGAGGCAAACATGGGCTGGATGGTCCGCCTTGGCGATGAGTCCAAGAGCGACTTCGTCGGCCGCAACGCTGCAGAAGCTGCCAAACAGGCCGGGCCGAAGCGCAAGCTAGTGCTGTTTGAGATGGACGCAGGAACCGGCGATGAGGCGGCCGATTGCATTGGCAACGAACCAATTTGGCACAACGGTCCCGACGGCAACGCCGTGGTTGGTTGGGTCACGTCGGGCGGCTACGCACACCACAGCGAGAAGTCGATCGCGATGGGCTACGTGCCTGCCGTTCACGCAACCAGTGACGGGCCGTGGGAGATCGAGGTCCTCGGCGTAATGCGGTCGGCGACACGCCTGACTGAGGCGCCCTTTGACCCGTCCGGCGCCCGCATGCGCAGCTGATCACCCAAGGTTCACCCCAAGCCGGCGATCATTCGGTGACCGTTCAATCGTTGATGAGATTCGTTCCGGCATGAGCCACAGCAGCAGCAACAACGCCGACCCTGGCCCGGACAGAGCGACTGGAACCTCGACAAATACTGCGCTGCGATCCGCGAAGCGATCGACGCTGCATTGGAAATCACCGGCGCGACTGACCTGAGCACTCTTGGTCCGCAACCGGCTCTTGGGGTTGGGCAACGGCTCGGCAGTTGTGAGACTGCGGGAATGACGAGTTCTGACACCGAGATCCTCGACGCCCTGCCGACGGTCTTGACCAATCGTGTCGTTCCAATCGACGACGTGCTTGCCGCCCTCAAGTCTGCGGGCATCGACCTCGGCGAACACCAGGGCGAGACGCTCGACCGAGTGACCTCGATGGAAGGCGCGTTCGGTGATCTTGCGGGCGGGCTGATTTTCCTCCCCAGCTTCTTCGACGGCACCAAGTGGACCATCGAAGTGACTGAGCAAGACCTTGCGGCGCGAATCATTGAAGACACCATGGCCATCGACCCTCTCGTCTGGTGGCTCGTCACCAACGAGGTCGCATGCGTCGACGATGCCGGCCAGGTCATGGGCCTACTCGAAGTCGAGAGCCTCGACGACGTCCACGACTCGCTTGTACTCCCTGACCCCGTGGCCGAGTCGCTCCGACCTGGTTGGGTATCGGTGACGCTGCGCGACGGTGCGACGCATTGGAGCCTCTCCGATGGTCCAGCAGCACCGACCGCTGGCCAGATCGCTGCTGCACAGGCCGGATTCCAGGCAACCCTCAACGACCCGCGCAACGCCGAGTTCTCGGTCGCGGCGCGGGTCTCCGTGCCCGTGGGGTTGGAACGCGCAACCGACACGTCTGCACTGCTCGAAGCCATCGCAATCGATCGATCGGCCTTCGCCGACGCGCCGATGCCACCCGTGACCACGTTGTTCGAGGCCGCAGGCTTTGAGGTTCGAGACCGTGACGTGGCGATGCCCGGCTTCGACTGGGACGCGCTTGCCACCTGGCGCACGTCGAACATTGCCGCGCTGCTCTTCGAGCTGACTGAGACGCAGACCAAGGCGTACCGGGCGCTGACTGCGGCATTCGCGCAGTGGCGGGCCAGCAACACGGTCAACGACGCGAGCAGCGAGGCGGGAGCCATTGCTGATCTTTTTGCTGACATCAAAGTCATCGAGGCATTCAGCGCCGGCCCGCAGCCGCAAATGGTTGCACTGCCCGGCCAGATGGCGGACACGGCAGCAGCACATCTCGGTTTCGTCGAGGCGCTCGTTGAGGCCGGCGCGGCGAGCGACGACATCACCGCCTTCCGTGTTCGCTGCCTCGACCGGGTGGGTCGCCCACTCGATGCAATCGCCGTGCTCGATGAGGTCACCGAGTCGACTGAGGCCAAGCAACTCCTGCTCGCAGCGGCCGAGTTCGCCGCAGATCGCAGCGATGCCACGGTTGCATATGCGCTGCTGCAGCGCGCCGGTGCGTTGGACCACCTGGCATCGATCAAGGGCGAGGCCGAAACACATACGCCCGACCTGGAGCTGCTGTTTGAGATCGAGCCGTTCGCCATGACGCGCCCAAAGGCCGTGGCCGATCGGAACGACCCCTGCCCCTGCGGATCGGGCAAAAAGTTCAAGAAGTGCCACATCAACGATCAGCCGATGCACGGGCTCGAATATCGGGCGCCGTGGGTGCACGGCAAAGCCATGCGCTTTGGGCGCGCACGTAATGCTGCGCTGATCGAGACCCTGGCCGACGCTGTCTGCGCACATGTCGACGACGGTGAAATCGTCGAGCAGATGCGGTTCTCGCCGTTCATTGCCGACGTCGCCCTGCACGAAGGTGGCAACTTCGCGCGCTTCCTGGAGGCGCGACAGGAGCTGCTTCCAGCCGACGAGTTCGAGTTGGCGACGCAATGGGCTGCGATCGATCGCGGCGTGTTCGAGATCGTGAAGCTCGCCGGTCAACGGGTCGAGCTGCGCAACATCGTGACCGACATACGGATCACCGTTGGCGAGATGGAGTCGGGCTCGGGCATCGAAACGGGCGATTTGATGATCGGCCGTCCACTTCCGGTCGGCGACGGTTGGCGTGCGTTCGGTGGCTTCATGCCGTGCGATCCGTCGATCGTGGAAAATGTCGTCGCCGCGATCGAGGCGCGTGACGCCCTCGGTATTGCCGGTCTGATCGGCGATCAGCTCGCTCCGACCCACGACGACCTGATGAGTCAACTCGGACTCGAGGGCCTGGGCCTCGACGGCCTCGACCTCGAAGCGCTCGGCCTCGACGAGGCAGACCTCGCAGACGAGTAGGACGCGGGCAGCGGCGGCCCGTTCTTCGATGGCTGCTACCTGCCGGCTGCGTCAAGTTCGGCGACGTACTGCTCGAGCTTTGCAAGGGCGGGCTCGGCGTGGGCGAGCGCGCTCATCATCACGTTGATCAGCTCGTCACTCGGCGTGCCGGCCGAGCTGAATCCGTCGAGGCGACTGTTGGCCAGCCACGCCTGGAGAGCCGGGTCGGCACCCCAGTTCGCGCTGTTCAGCGAGTTGCCGTACGCGGTGCGGATCCAGTCGGTAGCGGCGTCGGGGTGGGGCACAACACCGCAGAGACGGTTCTTCTCGTCGGCTGTCTCGTACACCACTTCGCAGTGTGCGATGAATGCAGCGCTGAAGACCTGCTGGCAGTGCCGGACGGTCTGGAGCGTAATGCTGGTGGCCTCGAACACCTGCTTCGGCGGGCGGCGTTCGAGGCCATCAGCGGTGCAGTCGATGTGGGCGGTGTCGCCGCTCGTGGGAACCACTCCGTTGTCGAGGGCGATCTGATCGATGTCGATGCGTTGCACCCGGCCAAGGCGGACAACGTCGGTGATCCGGCGAAGCTGAGTGATTTCCTCCTGCGTGATTGTCGAGCAGCGGTACATCGTTGGTTCGACGTCGGTGGTGAGGCGGAGCAGAATGCCGTCGGCTTCGAGCCGGCAGAACAGGTCAGCGATTGAGTCAGACTCGGCGATGTGCCTGAACTGGGTGATGAACCGTTCGGCGGTGCCCTCGAAGAAATCTCCAGGCTGGATGGTTTTGCGGTCGATGTACCAGGAGTCGCGCGGCATGATCCAGCGAATCTGGTCCGGATCGACGCCGTTACGCAGCAGCCAGAGGCAGGCATCAGCACCGGTCTTGCCAGCGCCGATGATCGTGTAGCCGCCCGCCGGCTGACTCAGCTTGGGGAGGTTATTGAGCGGCGTGCAGCGCACTCCGTCAGCGACGTCGTACACGGGCGGACGCTGCGACGGGACCGTCACGTTCATGTAGGTGGCATCGACCAGCGTCGCCGCGTTGACGCTGGTCCGTATGCCCGTCGTGAGCGACACGAGGTCGCCGGTTGCGGGTTCGTACTCGGTCATCGGGAGGTATGTGACACGGCCCGATGGGAGGAAATCACGATGCATCAGGTGGTCGTAGTAGGCCAGCACCTCGGCACCCGTTGCGAGTTCGTACAGGCCGGCATTCCAACCAACGGCGTCTTTCACATCGTTGCCGAGCGGACGGGAGTTCACCCCATAGAACGCCGACGGCTGATGCAGCCGGACGAATGGATAGGCGTCGTTCCAGTGTCCACCGGGCCGACCCTGCCGGTCGACAATCGTGAGGGTTGCTTCGGGCATTTCGTTGAGGATGGTGTCGGCAAACGCCATACCCATGGCTCCAGCGCCGACGATCAAGTAGTTCGTGTCCATGCGCCAGTGTCGCGCAGCGCGATCACCGACGACTGGGTCAAAACTTTGCACAGATGTCACTGGTGGGAGTTGCACCTCAATTAAGCATTACTCGGAGTGTTCGACGATCATCCATCGTGATTTGAAACCTCTTGAAACAATGGATCTCGCCCGGACGGCACCGTAGGGATTGGAGTGGTTTTAAGGCACTGGGTCGCCCTTCGTTCGTTGTGAAGGTCCTTATCGGCATAGGTCTGAAGAAAAATTGCTTACTCAGCGCATTGTCGCTTTGTGCGCCAAATTTACGTCGCAAGGCCGGACGGCGCTGGCGAGTACGCTCGGCAGGTGAGCAACGAGCTGCCGCGAGTGTTGAAAGTCGATCGACACCCAGCCACGCGCTGGGCAAACTTGGCAATGAAAGTCGGCTTGATCGTGGCGTTCGCTCTTGCGATCGGCCTGACGCCTGACACCGTGGAAGGCAAGGCAATGGGGTTCCGCGCTCCCCTTTTCCTCGCGCCAATCGTAATCGTTCCGATCCTTGCGCGCGTCCGCGCCTGGGAGCCGTATCCGCACACGGCCGATGCCCTGTTGGCTGCGCCGTTCCTGATCGACACCCTCGGCAACCTGCTCGGGGTCTACGACGATTTCGCACAGACCGACGACGTATTGCATGGGCTGAACTGGATCCTGCTGGTCGGCGCCTTCCACGCCTTCCGGTTCCGCAACATCGAGGACCGGCGTGACGCAGTCCTGCTTGGCTACGGGTTTGGCGCTGTCGCAATCGTGTGGTGGGAGGTCCTCGAGTGGGCGGTGTCCGAAGATGGATTCGGCGGAGCCGGTGCCCTGGCACTTACCTATGAAGACACGATTGGCGATCTGTTCCTCTCGTCAACCGGTGGCCTGATTGGCTCGTTGCTTGCGGTGTGGTGGCTCGGCCCACGGCGCACCCGCTCCAGCGACTGATCGCCTCGATCCCCGAAAGGCAAGCCGGCGCGGGTGCTCACGCTTCGATCCGCGCTGCCCTTGAGCGCAACAATGCAGCAAGGCTGATCGAAGGAGATCAACATGACTGCCGAGCAAGGTGCCGTAGAGGCTGCCGAACGCGTTGCGGGTGCGACCAATATCGACGTGGTGATTGTCGGCGCGGGGTTCGCCGGGATGTACCAGTTGAAGCGCATGCGCGATGCTGGGTTCAGCGCAGTCGCGATCGAGGCCGGCAACGGCGTCGGTGGCACGTGGTACTGGAACCGGTATCCGGGGGCACGCTGCGACATCCTCACGGTCGACTATTCATACAGCTGGGACCCCGAGTTGGAGTCCGAGTGGGAATGGTCCGAGCGGTACGCCACTCAACCCGAGATCCTTCGTTACGCAAACTTCGTTGCCGACAAACACGACCTGCGACGCGACATCCGATTCGAAACACGAGTGACTTCGGCGTCGTGGGACGAGTCGACAAAGCGGTGGACAGTCAGCACCACCAACGGTGACGTCGTTGCGCAGCACTACGTGATGGCCACCGGCTGCTTGTCGGTGCCGAAGATTCCCGACGTGGCTGGCAACGGACGTTTTGAGGGCAAGACGTACTCGACCGGCGCATGGCCACACGAGGGCGTCGACTTCACAGGGATGCGGGTCGCCGTGATCGGCACTGGGTCATCGGGCATCCAGTCGATCCCGATCATCGCCGAGCAAGCCGCGCAGCTCACCGTGTTCCAGCGGACTCCGAACTTTTCAATGCCAGCGCATCACGGGCCAATCGCCGATGAGCGGCTGGTTGAGTACCGCCAAGACCCTGCGCGCTACCGGCAGGAGGCACGGCACTCACGGATTGGCGTACCGTTCGTCCCCCTCGCCGAACTGAGTGCACTCGAAGTAACCGAAGCTGAACGCAACGCTGCCTATGAGCAGTCATGGCAACGCGGCGAACTGGGCCAGCTGTCGCCGTTCACCGACCTGAGTATCAACGCCGAGGCGAACGACACGATGCGTTGCTTCATTCACAACAAGATTCGCGGCATCGTTGACGACCCCGAGACCGCCGAGCTGTTGTGCCCGACCAACCACTACTTCGCCACTAAGCGACCGTGTTTCGATACGAACTACTACGCCACCTACAACCGGTCGAACGTGCGCCTGGTCGACCTACTGCAGACCCCGATCGAGTCGATCACCGAGCTCGGTATCGATGTCACGGGCGAGTCGATGAGGTTCGACGCGATCGTGTTTGCCACCGGCTTTGATGCAATGACCGGTGCGATCGTCGGAGCCAATATCACGGGTCGCGATGGCATGTCGCTGCGCGATGCTTGGGCGGACGGCCCAATGACCTACCTCGGGCTGATGACAGTCGGGTTCCCAAACCTGTACATGATCACCGGGCCCGGTAGCCCGTCAGTTCTGTCGAACATGATGGTGTCGATCGAGCAGCACGTCGACTGGATCTCGGACCTTGTCGGCCACATGCGGACCAATCAGTTGGACACGGTCGAGCCGACGACGCTCGCCCAAACGAAGTGGGTGAAGCACTCAAACGACATCGCGAACATGACGCTGTTACCCACGGCAAACAGTTGGTACATGGGCGCGAATGTGCCCGGCAAACCTTCGGTGTTCCTGCCTTATCCCGGCGGCGTTGGCGCGTACCGCGAAGTGTGCGACGAGGTCGTCGAGCGCGGCTACTTCGGCTTCACGCTCGCTGGCCCTGCGGGCTCGACAACCAACGACGGCGTCATTCGCCCGGTGCAGCCCGACGTCGCTGCGATGTTGGCAGCCATGGCCGAAATGGGCCTGCCGCCACTTGAGTCGCTTTCGGTTGATGATGCGCGGGCGTTCATGGACATATCGGCGGGCCTCCGGCCGCCGGGGCCCGATGTCGGCGAAATCGTCGACGGTGTACTGCAGGGTGCTGCCGGAGATTTGGAGTACCGGCTGTATCGGCCGGGTTCTGATGGGCCGCACCCAGTGGTCGTGTACTTCCATGGCGGCGGCTGGGTGCTCGGCAGCCACATCTCGGACGATCCTTTGTGCCGCGACCTGTGCGTGCGTTCCGGCGCGGCGATCCTGTCGGTCAACTATCGCCATGGCCCTGAAGCGCGATTCCCCGCTGCCGCCGACGACGGGTTTGCTGCGGTGCAGTGGGTCGCTGCGCACGCCGACGAGTTGGGTCTGCGCGCTGACCAGCTCGTTGTTGCAGGTTGGAGCGCCGGCGGAAACGTTGCTGCTGTCGCATGCCAGCAGGCGCGCGATGCGGGTGGACCGGCAATCGTCGGTCAGCTCCTGTTGAACCCGGCAACCGACTGCGACCTGACGCGGTCGTCGTACATCGAGAACGGCGATGGCTACATCCTGACGACGTCGTTGATGACGTGGTTCTGGGATCACTACTGCGACCCCGACCAGCGCAGCGATCCAAAAGCGTCGCCGCTGCGGGCCAGGTCGCTGGCCGACCTCCCGCCCACCATGATCGTCACCTGTGAATTCGATCCGCTGCGCGACGAGGGCGATGCGTACGCCGAGGCGCTGGCTGCGGCCGGCGTCCCGGTCGAGCATCTGCAGGCCGAGGGGCACACGCACACCTCCACTGGTGCGGTCGACGTTCTGATCACGCCAATGGCGACGCGCGAAATCATGGCCAACGCTCTGCGCGGCTTCTTCGGCGCCAACGTTCCTGCCTGACGCGAGATCGACAGCGCGGCAAACATCGACGTGGTCGCCTTGGGCGACGCAGCAGCCCGGGAAGCCACGATGGCTGGCGCCGCTCTGGCAACTTGGCGCAGAGTGCTGCAAGGGATCGTCCGGGTGACCAGTCAGGTGGCGGCGGTTGCCACCAGAACATCAGCGGCGGCCGATTCATCGATCCAGGGGCCGACGCCACTCAGCCTGTCGACGGTGATCCGCACGACGATCGCGCTGGGCGAGTCGCGCATTGCGAGTGGGTGGCGTTTCAGGCTTGTGTACTTGGCCGCCAAGCGGTCCATCAGCTCGGGGTTGGGGCCGGGTTCGAGTGCGGCGCTCCCGCGAATGACCAGGTGGCGTTGGTAGCCCCGTTCGTTCCGCTCGACGTCTTCGATCGACAGAATGATGCGGCTGTCGCGACGAAGGTTTTTAGCCTTCTGGCTGTTGGCGTCGGTGCCGAAAAGAATCTCGTCGCCGTGCGCGATAACCCACACGACTGAAACTTGCGGGCTGCCATCGGCGTTGTTGGTCCACACGTGCGCCACCGCGTCCGTGCCGAGCATCGCCTGAGCAATCGCTGGAATAGTGGGCATGGTCGCCTCCCTTGTTGAGGATCCCCAAACTAGTGCACTTGTGAACATACGTCGAGAAAGTGGCTCGCAAGATCTGTACGACGGGGACCGATGGAAAAGTGTGTCTGACCATCTCCGTCACCTGCTGGCCCACGGCGGTCCAGTTGTTCCTCGACGGCGTCGATCAGACGTCACTCGTCGACTCCCGCTGCACTCGTCGACAGGCACATCATGCAACCACTGCCATGCAACTTGGCGTCGAAATACAGACCGCCGCGGGCACTGACCGATACCACGTGGCCGTAGCCGGTCGCCGGTCGGAAAACGCTTCGAAAGAACGGCTCCGTGATGCGTGTTACCTTCGGTTCACCGGCGGTGACCGCTGCGAAGGGAAAGAGGCATGTGGATGGAGATCGAAGAGTTCCGCTCGATTGCGTTGTTCGACGGATTGACGGACCACGAATTGGCGCAGTGCATCGAACCGTTGCAGGAGCACGAATTGGTGGCTGGCAGCAGCCTTGCCAAGCAGGACGACTTTGCCTACAAATTCTTCATCGTGCTCGACGGTGATGTCGACGTACACCGCGACTTCGAGTTCGTTGCACGCCTCGGTCCAGGTGAGTTTTTCGGCGAGACAGCACTCGTCAACCACGAGAAGCGCAACGCCCGTGTCACGACGCACACTCGCTGTCGCCTCGCCTGCATGATGGGCTGGGAGTTCAAGACGATGACCGAACAGTTCCCCTCTGTGGCGGCGCACATCGACGCGGCAGTCACCGAACGCGAAGCCTGACGCACAGTCGTCCGAGCGGCGATACTGGCGTGACGAGCACGACGGTTGAAGTGTTTGCCGACATCACCTGCCCGTTCACGCGCGTGGGGCTGAAGCGGGTGGTCGAACACCTTGCCCAGATCGATCATCCCATCGAGGTGATCGTGCGAGCCTGGCCACTCGAGTGGGTCAACGGCACGGCGCCGACGCTGCCGCAGTGGTGATGAAGGCCGGCGTGTGGCACGATCAACTCGGCGTGAACGACCTCAACGTGCTGGGCGAAATCGCGGCCGCGCATCACCTCGCCGCGCGGTTCGACCCCGAAGGCCTGGCCCAGTTTTTTGCACGCATCGACAGTTGACGCTTCACGACAGGCCACCGTGGTTGCTGTGATTGGTACAACTCCAGCGACCGGTCCAGGTCACGATCCGCAGTGCGGAGCCGCTCGATGCTGACAACGCAGTTCGCCCAACGTCAATTGCTGTAGACCGCGTCGAAGATGGCCTCGGCGTAGTAGATCCGGTTGCGCTTCCCGCCCGTCAGCTCGACGAGCATCTTGCGCTTGACCAGTGTCTTGATGCAGGCCTGGGCGGTTGGGAAGGTCACGCCGAGCCCTGTGGTCAGCGATGTCGCTGACACGTATGGCGTCGTGAAGAGATGTTCGGCTGCGCGTACGACGTTCGTCGATACGGAGTCGGCATGGAGTTCGCCACGCTGCGAAGCTTGCAGTTCGACGAGCCCAACCATGCGTGCTTCGGCGTCAGCAGCTTGGTCAGCGACACCACGGAGGAAGAACTTCAGCCAGGCGTCGACGTCGCCGGTTCGGCTTGCGCTGGTCAGTAGCTCGCTGTATCGGCCACGGTTCCGTTCGAAGTACACGCAAAGATGCAGCATCGGTTCGGGCAGAACGCCACGCTCGACCATGACCAGTGGAATGAGCAGCCGGCTCAGCCGACCGTTTCCTTCGGGGAATGCATAGACCGTCGCGAACTGGCGGTGCGCCAGGGCGAGTTGGATGAGGAACGGCATCGATCGCTCCTGCAGGAACGACTCGAGGTCGCTGCATGCGGCGGCCATCTCTGCCGTTGGCGGCGCGGCAGCGGTGTCGGTGCCCGCCATCAATCGTTCGTGGATGTCGCGCAGCAGTTCGAGGTTGACCGTGCTGCCGTCGCTCAGGCACTCGACGCCGTAGGCGAGGGCTTCGGTGTAGTTCTGGACGTGCTGCACATCGTGGTTCTCGTCGATGTCGGAGCGGTCGCCTGCTTCGAAGCGGAGGAGGTCGGCAATGGACGCCTTGGTGCCGTCGAGACGTGAGCTGTGCACGGCTTCGAGGCGCATGTGCGGGGAGACCAGCAGCTCTACATTCGAGATGAATCGCCCGGCGCCACCGAGCCGGTTGAGCGCGGCCGTTGCGTCATCGAGCAGCCCGACCAGTTCGGCGCCGTACTCAATTGTGCGCGGGATGGTCATCGAGCCGAGCCGCGCTGTTAGCGGCCGACGGCGCAGATCGGGTTGTCGCACGCTTCGGCTCGGCATGGTCGCCGGGCACGGTGCCGTCGGGTGCGTTCGTTGGTGAAACCTTCGATGCAACCCTTTTTCACGCAGTTCTCTGACCCGCACGGGACGCCAGCCAAATGGCGCTTTTCCTCCCGACGACGAGCCCGCGCGGGATCATCCGGTGGTTCAATCGCCTGCGGGGCTTCGGCACGCGGCTCAACAGGCGGCGGCGATGCAGGGGCGGCATTTCGAGCTGCAACGCAGACTTCGAGCACACAGCTCGTCCGGCCGCACGGCTGGCCTTTTTCGTGGAGCAGGGCTTGGGCCTCGGTCTTGCGTTGCTTCTTCTTCAGGCTGCGGACCTCGCGGAGCGGTGCACACACAGCACAGCCGCGTTCCTTGCAGATGCGGTTGCGCTCGTGGGCGAGCTCCTGCTGCTCCTCTTTCGAGAGCTGCGGTTCGGTCTTGTCTACCCAATCGCTCGCGTCTTTCCAGCGGCGCGGCTGTTGGGGGTCTGGCGTTTGAAAGTCTGGAGAATCGCCCATCGTGGGGCCAAGTATCGCCGCTTTCAGACGAAGTCGCGGCGCCCCATCTCTGAACCGAAGGTCCGAGGCGCTCGGCTACAGGGTTCACCGGCATGACTTGAGCCCGACGTGAGGACTTTCTTCAGAAAGTTTTTCAGGAGTGTCAGGGCCACGTCCCGAACCGTTCCCCGGTCGAACGAGCAAGTCGAACGCGTTGCGGATTCTCGTGACCGCCGCAAGCCTCGGTGGCAGATCGGAGTCGATCGAAACCCAGCACAGCACGCGCCTCGCAACGCCATGGCCTGGGCACATATCGAACCCCATCACTCTGGGACTGTTGTGGCATACCATCGACTGATGTGAACCACACCGAACTCGCCGAACTCTGGAACTCTGCCCACACTGCCTGGGCGGAGAACCAACCCCTGCCAGCCGCACTTGACTGCTTGCGGGCGTGCTACACCGGCACTGGCAAGTTCGGCGTCGACGAGCTCGCTATGCCCGAGCCGTGGACTGGCGACCTCACCGCCAATCCGGTCGCCGTCACGTTGAGCATGCACCCCGGCTCCGCCGACCCCGCATTCCACCATCGCGGTGGCGTATGGGCCAACACCACCCAAGATCAGCACGCCGGCTCCTACGCCGGCTGGGCAGCGAAGGGCCCGTACTTCGGCGACGTGTGGGAATCCGCCCACGGCGCAAATGCGTACGCCGCCCATCGCCTGCGGTTCCTCTCGGCATGGACAGGCGCCGACCTCACGCCATCGCAGGTCGTCGACTTCGCGGTCTTCCCATGGCGCACCGCCGACTGGAACAGCAGCACATTCCAGCTCGACCCCGCCGTCTTGCAAGAGTTCGTGCTCGAACCAATCGTGGCGACCGGAGCGAAATGGGCATTCGGTTTCGGCAAAGACTGGTGGGAACTGATCGAAGCGCTCGACCTTCCAATTCTCGACCAACTCGGCGACGGCGGACGCCCATACCCGACTCAGGTCGATCATCGCCGCTGGCTCGTCGCCGAGGGCCCTGGAGGCCTCCGGATCGCTGCGATGCGCCTCGACTCGATGCCGATCCCACCGAAGCAGAAAGAGACCGAAGATCTCCGCACGGTGCTGGAGGCCGGTCCCGCTGGCGAGAACGTGTCGCGCAGCATGTCACTGGAGTTCGAAACCGATCTGTCGGCGCGACTGCGCGAACTCGACATGAGCTACATGAACATCTCCCGCCTGCTGCTGGCAATCGATGAGCTCGACCTCGCGATCAGTGCGTGGCAGGAACCTGCAACAGGCGAGGGCGTTGACCTCACCGTTCGCGACGAGATCGCCGTCTCGATCCGCGCAGAGTGGGCCGACTTCGTAACGGAAGCCCCCTCCGGCACTTCGGTGTCGCCTGAGACCAATGGAGCGCATCGGCTGCCGCTTCCGACCGCA